>Ga0233436_1000479_pt1 | contig 45233 bp, 54 predicted proteins | sample SI_122_August201_2_FD_182723 | JGI IMG/M metagenome (GOLD analysis project Ga0233436, IMG submission 182723) | Seawater microbial communities from Saanich Inlet, British Columbia, Canada - SI_122_August2016_150_MG | ecosystem: Environmental > Aquatic > Marine > Inlet | place: Canada: British... | reverse complement strand
AAATCAACAATGCATAGCTTACGCTATGTGTGATTTAAAATGAAATCAACAATGCATAGCTTACGCTATGTGTGATTTAAAATGAAATCAACAATGCATAGCTTACGCTATGTGTGATTTAAAATGAAATCAACAATGCATAGCTTACGCTATGTGTGATTTAAAATGAAATCATCGTACAAGTCGTGTATATGTTTTCCACTTGATGAATGTAAATGATTCATCGCGCATAGTCTCTATGTAAGTGGCTGAACTGATGTGTTGGTCTATTAGTAAAGGCTGGCTCACCACTCGCCGAAGCTTGTGATCTACACCACCTTCCTATCAACGCAGTATTTTGCTGCCGACCTTCATCTTACGAAAGAATAACTTGTCTCGGGATGGGATTCGTGCTTAGATGCTTTCAGCACTTAGCCCAAACGGCTTAGCTGCCCGGCCTGCCTTATCAGACAACCGGTAAACCAGTGGCCACGCTGCTCTGTTCCTCTCGTACTAGGAGCAACTTCCCCTCAGTTATTCACGCTTCCATCAGGCAGAGACCGACCTGTCTCACGACGGTCTAAACCCAGCTCATGTTCCCTTTTAATAGGCGAGCAGCCTCACCCTTGGCCCCTGCTGCAGGACCAGGATAGGAAAAGCCGACATCGAGGTACCAAACCGCGGGGTCGATAGGAGCTCTCGCCCGCGACGAGCCTGTTATCCCTGGGGTAATTTTTCTGTCACCTCCGGGCCCCAATAGTGGGCACACGAAGGATCGCTAAGCCAGACTTTCGTCTATGAATTCCGTGCGTTTGGAAATCCATTCAGTCGAGTTTTTGGCTTTGCCCTCTTCAACGGATTTCTGCCCCGTTTGAACTCAACTTTGGGCCCCTTTGATATCTTTTCAAAGGGGTGCCGCCCCAGCCGAACTGCCTACCTGCACGTGTCTCCGGTCTTCACTGGATAAGTGGTACTGCAAAAAGAGTCTGGTGTTACATCGTTGCTTCATTAACATCCCGGGGAATGTTAAGCATAGCTCCCAGATACCCTGTGCAATTCTTACTATACCACAAGCACAAGCTGCAGTAAAACTCCACGGGGTCTTCTCTCCCCGATGGAAGTTGATGGACTGTTCGTCCACCTTATGTGGCTTCACCGGGTTGTAGGCGGGGACAGTGGGGCTCTCGTTGTTCCATTCATGCGCGTCGGAACTTACCCGACAAGGCATTTGGCTACCTTAAGAGAGTCAGAGTTACTCCCGGCGTTAACCGGCCCTTAGCTCGGTTGAACCCAAGTTTTAGGTACCGGCACCGGCCAGGATTCAGCGACTATACAAATCCTTTCGGACTAGCAGTCGCCTGTGTTTTTATTAAACAGTCGAAACCCCCTTGTCATTGCAACCTGCGATCCCCATTCCTCATGAAGACCGCAGGCATCCCTTATACCTAAGCTACAGGACTAATTTGCCGAATTCCCTCGCCATACGGTATACCCGTAGCACCTTAGCTTTCTAAGCCAGCGCACCTGTGTCGGTTCTGGGTACGAACTTGTTACTTTCTAACTACACAATCTTTCATGGTCTCCTGGAATCAAGAAAACTTCGCTAACGCGAAGCCACTTACACCTCGGAAAGGTTCTCGTCATTACGACACTCCCCAATCCTTGAATGCTTGGATACAACGATAATTGTACACTCCTTATCCGGAAGCGAATCATATAGCTCAAACGATTGTTACAAGGTATCAGAATATTAACTGATTTCCCATTCGATGTACTCTGTTGAGGCACATCTTAGGATCGACTACCTCCAGGCTGATAACGCATTGCCTGGAAACCCTTGCGCTTGCGGTGGTATTGTTTCTCACAATACTATGCTGTTACTGCCGCCAAGATCTGCAATAGAAATCGGTCCACAGGACGTCACCGCCCTGCTTCGACCCAATCACTACGCCAACCTACCACGAATTATCCATTGATAATTATCTAAAGTATCGGTATTTTGCTTTAGCCCCGTCCGTTTTTGAGGCATCCCCCCTCGGCAGGTAAGTTGTTACACACTTTTTAAAGGATAGCTGCTTCTGAGCTTACCTCCCTGCTGTCTTGGCGAGAACACGCTCTTTCGCTTGACACTTAGCAAAAATTTGGGGACCTTAACTTCAGTCTGGGTTAAACCCCTTTCGGCCATGAGCCTTACGCCACATGAGCCCGTGTGCCTGCTTCTTCAATGCGTATCCGTTCGGAGTTTGAATGGAGGGTGAGGGATTTCTCCCCCGCGCCCTTCTATCAGTGCTCTACCGGAAACGCTATCTCCACAAACCACGCCCTGCGAGACGCTTCGGTTGGAACTAGCGAGCGCCAGTCTAGATTGGTTTTTGACCCCTATTCCCAAGTCACAACAACGATTTGCACGTCAGAACGTCTTAAGACCTCCAGAGGGCTTTCGCCCTCCTTCATCTAGCTCAGGAATAGATCGACTGGCTTCTAGCCTAGCCGCCATGACTCTACGCACTTTCACACGCCTCTCCTGACTTCTTGCGAAGCTGCGAGAGCTCGGTTTCCCTTCGCTTTCACTTTTTCAGTTTAAGCTTGCCATGACAGTTAGCTCCTTGGCCCGTGTTTCGAGACGGAACGCGTGACACTGATGATTTGAACATCAAACCTTCAACTCTATTGCTAGAATCTCTAATCCGAAAAAATCACCTTCCATGCCACGCACGTCTGTAACCAATAGGTTTCATGCACTTTTCGCCCCCCTTCCGGGGTACTTTTCAGCTTTCCCTCACGGTACTAGTCCACTATCGGTCTTGAGAAATATTTAGCCTCGGAAGCTACTTTCTCCCGTATTCATTGCCCACTACCAAGGACAACTACTCGGGTATGAATAGGACTCTTTACACTTCGCTTACGGGGGTATCACCCTCTATTCCAGAACTTTCCAGATCATTTCAGCTGTGCTCCAAGATTCCATATTATCATACCAAAACACCACATCTCCCGAAGGATTCAGTTTGGGCTATTTCCTTTTCGTTCGCCACTACTTGGGAAATCTCAATTGATTTCTTTTCCTCGTGGTACTAAGATGCTTCAATTCCCACGGTTCGACTTCCAATACTAATGTACTGGAATACACAAATGTGTAAGATTCTCATTCGGACATCTCGGGATCATAGGATGCGTGCGCCTACCCCGAGCTTATCGCAGCTTGCCACGTCCTTCATCTCTTCTCAAGCCTAGCAATCCACCTATTGGCGTCTTTACACCAGTAAATTCAGCCACATATTACACGACTATGCACGACGATCATTGCAAGCCATCGGTAAATGGCCCGCTACATCCTTCATACATCACTTTCGTGATGCATTGCATCGATGATTGATGTGAAGATTATGTACACCCGTACACTTTCCATGTCTAAGGAGGTGATCCGACCGCAGGTTCCCCTACGGTCACCTTGTTACGACTTTTCCCTTGTCACGAACCTCAAGTTCGATAACGCCAATTAGACGTCACCTCGCTAAAAGCTCACTTCAATGAAACGACGGGCGGTGTGTGCAAGGAGCAGGGACGTATTCACCGCGCGATAATGACACGCAGTTACTAGGGATTCCATATTCGTGAGGGCGAGTTGCAGCCCTCAGTCATAACTGTGGTAACGTTTGAGGATTACCTCATCCTTTCGGATTCGAAACCAATTGTCGTTACCATTGCAGCCCGCGTGTGGCCCCAGAGTTTCGGGGCATACTGACCTGCCGTGGCCCCTTCCTTCCTCCGCATTAACTGCGGCGGTCCCGCTAATTCGCCCCACTACTCCTGAGAGTAATGGTGGCAACTAGAGGCAGGGATCTCGCTCGTTACCTGACTTAACAGGACATCTCACGGCACGAGCTGGCGACGGCCATGCACCACCTCTCAGCTTGTCTGGTAAAGTCTTCAGCTTGACCTTCATTCTGCTGTCTCTCCGGGTAAGATTTCTGGCGTTGACTCCAATTGAACCGCAGGCTTCACCCCTTGTGGTGCTCCCCCGCCAATTCCTTTAAGTTTCATACTTGCGTACGTACTTCCCAGGCGGCAAACTTAACGGCTTCCCTGCAGCACTGCATTGGCCACAAGCCAATGCATCACTGAGTTTGCATAGTTTACAGCTGGGACTACCCGGGTATCTAATCCGGTTTGCTCCCCCAGCTTTCATCCCTCACCGTCGGACGTGTTCTAGTAGACCGCCTTCGCCACAGGTGGTCATCGATAGATCAAAGCATTTTACCACTTCCTACCGAGTACCGTCTACTTCTCCCACTCCCTAGCTATGCAGTATTCCCGGCAGCCTGTACGTTGAGCGTACAGATTTAACCGAAAACTTACAGAGCCGGCTACGGATGCTTTAGGCCCAATAATCATCCTGACCACTTGAGGTGCTGGTTTTACCGCGGCGGCTGACACCAGAACTTGCCCACCCCTTATTCGTTAGTGTTTCTAGGACTAACAAAAGATTTCTTTAGCAGAAATCACTCGGATTAACCTTGTCGTGCTTTCGCACATTGCAAAGTTTTCTCGCCTGCTGCGCCCCATAGGGCCTGGGTCCGTGTCTCAGTACCCATCTCCGGGCTACTCCTCTCAGAGCCCGTACCTGTAATAGTCTTGGTGGGCCATTACCTCACCAACAAACTGATAGGCCGCAGTCCCATCCTACGGCGATAAATCATTTGGAACATAAACCATTCCAGGTATAATGTTCTATCGGGCATTATTCTCAGTTTCCCGAGGTTATTCCCGTCCATAGGTTAGGTTGACTACGCGTTACTGAGCCGTATGCCTTGTATTGCTACAATGACTCGCATGGCTTAGTATCAATCCGATAGCAGTCAGGTCCGGCAGGATCAACCGGATTCTGAATTTTCTTCTTTTTGGTCTTGATTATTGAAGTACATTTGTACTTGTAAATTGGAATTGACGGATGCACATAATCTTCACATCTCAGAAATGATCTTTCAATCAAATCCTCATTTTTGTATGCGTAAATGGAGGCCCATGAATCACAAAGTGGCATATTGCCATACTTCATCACGAGCGCCGCCTATTGCTTTACGTATGCAAAAGCCTCTGATGGCAGAATCCATATAAACCATGCGTGAAATTACACCAGATCGCTTCAAAAATTGTAAAATTTACAAGGAAATTTTACAAAAAAGAGTCTCAAACAAAGGTGATCCCAAAAATGATCTAAAAAAATACGAATGTTGATTAAAATGATAGTTGATTTTTGGATAATTTGTATTTGGATCACATTAAAAACTATAAACAAAAAACACCTAGATCTGCAAAAATATTTTCCAAGTCATTAAAACTTCACGTAAATGGGGTTTCTCACAATATTCGATTTTACAAACCATACCCATTTGTAGTAAAATCATCCATAGGAAAAAATTTAGTGGATGTTGATAACAACAAATACACAGATTATTGGATGGGGCATTGGTCTTTGATATTAGGACATGGTCAAAAAAATGTTAAAGAGTCAATCAAAAAACAAATTGAAAAAAGTTGGATGTATGGAACAGTAAATGAGCAGACAGTAAAACTATCAGAATTAATTTCAAAAGCAGTTCCAGTTGCTGAAAAAATTCGTTATGTAACATCAGGTACAGAAGCTACAATGTATGCAGTTAGATTAGCACGTTCAGTAACAGGTAAAAAAATTATTGCAAAAATAGATGGAGGATGGCATGGATATACATCAGATTTACTAAAAAGTGTCAACTGGCCATTTAAAGAATCTGAAAGTAGTGGTGTAGTTAATGATGAAAAAATTGTTTCAATCCCATACAATGATCTAGAAGGTTCATTAAAAATATTAAAAAAATATTCAAAAAATCTTGCAGGAGTTATCATTGAACCAGTTTTAGGTGGAGGTGGATGCATACCAGCAACAAAAGAATATCTAAAAGGAATTCAAGAATTTGTTCATAAAAATAAATCATTGTTTATTTTAGATGAGATTGTTACAGGTTTTAGATTTAGATACGGATGTTTGTATCCAACAATGAAATTAGATCCAGATATTGTAACCTTAGGAAAAATAGCAGGTGGAGGAATGGCAATTGGAATTATGTGCGGTAAAAAAGAAGTTATGGAATATGCAGATACAACAGATAAGAAAAAATCAGAGCGTTCATACATTGGAGGAGGTACATTTTCAGCAAATCCAACGTCAATGACGTCAGGATACGCAACTCTAAATTATTTAAAAACAAGAAAATCAACATATTCAAAAATTAATTCATTGGGAGAATATGCAAGAAAAGAACTTGAAAAAGTGTTTGAAGGTAAAGTCATAGTAACAGGTAAAGGATCATTATTTATGACACATTTTATAAAAAATGGAATTACAGAAATAACAAATTCAACAGATGTTGCAAAATGTGATTCAGAGATGTTACAAAAATATCATTTTAAAATGATTTCTAAAGACGGAATATTTTTCTTACCAGGAAAACTAGGTGCAATATCAATTACACATTCTAAAGAAGACATTAAAAAATTGATATCAGCATCAGCAGAAATTTAAATATTAAAATTATTTAGGAAATTTATTTTTCCATGAAGTTAATTGGTTAAAAATATCTAAAAAAGTATCAGATTTGAAAGTAATGTGAACATGAGCAAAAACGTGTTCAAACTGAGCTTCAAAAATTATTGTGCATTCTTTTTTAAAAAAAGGTACAGAGATCCCAATTTTTTGAAGAGAAGTAAATTGAAAATTTTCAATATGAATATCATTAGAGCCAAAAATTATTTCTTTTTTTTGAGAATTTTTATTAATTGAAATATTTAATTTTTGTTGTAAAGATTCAGACCATGTTGGAGAATCTTTAGGCCAATGGTGAACATGGACTTTATCAGCAAAATAACATATTTTAGATTTTGACAACAATCAAAAGAAAAACTAAATCAAATTAAGGTTATCTCCAGATAAATTATTTAGATTTTTATAAAATAACGATCATTAGTTATCATGGAAAAGAAAAAGGATGTAAAAGAAGCATATGCAACAAAAGATCCAACAAACACATCAGCAGAAAAACAAGAAGAAATGGCAAAAGAAGCAATTAAAAAATTCAAGTCATTAAGTTAGACCAAACTTTCATTAGCAATAGAATTTTCTTAAAAATATGGGATTGTTTGGTTCAAAAGAAAATCCAGAAGATATCAGATACAATGCAATGTCAATGATGGAAAGAAATCAACCAAAAGCTGCAATATCATTATTTAATAAAATTCTAAAACAAAATTCATCAGACGTAGAAGCATTATTGAATAAAGGATTAGCATTAAATCAAATTAAAAAGTACAGTGATGCAATTACTTGTTTTGATAAGTTATTGGAAATAAATCCAAAAGATGCCCAAGCATTAAACAATAGAGGCATTTCAATGGCAGAAAATGGAAATATTCAAGATGCATCAGAGTGTTATGATAAAGCAATAGAAGCAGATCCAAAATATGCAGCATCATATTTTAACAAAGGAGTGTTGTTAGACAAACTTCAAGAGCATGAAGAGGCACTAGTTGCATTAGAAAAAGCAATTTCAGCAGATTCAAGAAAACCAAATGCAATGGTCTACAAAGGAATTGTTTTAGGTAAAATGAAGAGACATGAAGAGGCACTAAACTGTTTTCAAAACATATGTAAGAAATATCCCAGTAATCAAGATGCATTTTTTCAAAAAGGAGTGCAACTTGCAGAATTAGGAAAACATGAAAAGGCACTCGACATATTTGATGAAATTTTAAAAAAACATAAAGATAATGTTAATGTGGTTTATGCAAAATCTAGAAGTAAAGCTGCAATGGAAAAATATCCAGAGGCATTGGAGTTATTAAAACAAGCAATTTCAAAAAATCCAAAAATAATCCGCATATGGGCAAAAGAAGAACCAATTTTTACAAAATTACACAGTAATGATCAATTTAGAAAACTAGTAAAACTATAAAATTTTTTTACGTACAGCATCTATTCGAATTATTCCAATTTTCTTTTTTGGCCCAATCAACCTTGCCTCAAAGATTGGAATGTATATCTCTTCAATTTCACGAAGGACAAATTCTTCATCGAGTTTTCGCACATCATCTTCTAATGGTTTTTTTAAAAAAGATTGAAGTTTTTCCATAGCAATGTCATAAGTGAGTTCAGATTTTTTAACATTTGAAGAATTTTTTTCCAATAACCTATTAGGATAATTTTCAATTGTTTTAGAATTTAATTTAAAAGGAAATTCAATATTTCGCCCATGATGATCAAATGTCAATTTATCCTCATTTTCAACAAACACATGTTCTTCTAATTTTATATCGACTTTATTTTTGCCACGTTTACCAACAATTGCTTTTTTAAAATTAGATTTAGTTCGTACTGGAAAAACACCATCGCTAAATATAACTTCAGAAACATTAGAATCTACAGAAATAGAATGTGTTGCTTTTCTAAAATAATTTGCAATATATTTTCCAGATATCACTAAAATACATTCATAGTATAATTTCAAAGAATGTATATGAATATCACTTTTTTTTGGACGTGAAAGTAATGATTTGAATAAACTTGTTTTTTTATTTTCAATTATTTCTAAAACTTCATTTTCATCAATATTTTTTCTTAGAACTATTGTTTTTTTATCATGATTTTTTTTCAAAGATATACAAAATATGTAAGACAATGTAATAAACCAATTTGGATTAAAATTAGAAAAGTTTTAAAAAAAATTAAGAGATTAGGAGAGATTAAGGCATAAAAATTCAAAACAAAGAAAAAGAAGGTAATTTTATAAAAAAATGCATGCAAAAATCAAACATTAAAGGTTCTACAGATAAAAGAAAAGTGAATCCAGAATGGTTTACAAATAAAACATGGATGAAAGTACTTTCAGAAAAAATAAAATCAAAAGATCAAGATATCTATCATGTTCACTTTGAAAATGGTTCTAAAACTAAACTTCATTTTCACAATGGCAATCAAGTTTTAATTGGAATTAAAGGTAAAGGAAGATTAGAAATTTTTAAAAGATATGGTTCAAACAAAAAAGAATTTAAAATTAAAAGTATCGAAAAAATTAATCTCAATGAGGGGGACATAGTACACATTCCAGCAAAAACACTACATACTCACGGATCTATAGATAAGAAAAAAGAATTTTCACATATTGCAATAAACATATTGCCTAAAAAAAATTCAACATACAAAACAACATGGTATGAATCAGATTTTAAAAATAAAGTTTCAAAAATCATTTAGATGAAATGTCATTAAAACAAAATTCTAAAATTAATTTTGTTAAAGGGAATGAAGGAACTAAAATAAAACAATATTTTCATCCACAAAATACACTAAATGAAATCAAGTATAGTTTAGCACAATTTACACTAGATATTGGTAAAAAAACTAAACTTCATAAAATTAAATCATCAGAAATATATTATATTTTAGAAGGAAAAGGAAAATTAACGATAGATGAAAAAGTATTTTTTTTAGAAAAAGATGATTCAATACATGTTTCACCAAATTCAACTCAATTTATTGAAAATATTGGATCAATAGAATTACGTTTTTTGTGTATTGTAGAACCAGCATGGAAAATAGAAGATGAAAATATTTTAGAATAAATTACTAAATAAAATAATAATTATTTTTAACATATGATACATTAGAATTACTATGAACAAACAAGAAGCATTGATGATACTTCATGTTAATCAAAATTCATCACCAGAGGAAATCAAGTCATCATATAGAAAAATGGCATTAGAACTACATCCAGATAAAAATATAGAAAAAAAAGATGATGGGGAATTTAAAAAAATCACAGAAGCATATAATTTTCTAAAAAAGAACAAAAACAATAATGCAACATACGAAAAAATAAAAAAAAATACAAACAATGCAAGAATTAGACCAAAGCCTCAATGGGGAGCACCAAATGACGGAGGAATTCCAGAACAAGATTGGAGTAAATATACTCGTGAATTTGAAGAAGGAGACCCAACATTTTGGAAACAATATGAAAAAAAATTTTGGGAAGATTATAATGCACGAATAAGATCAGATGGAAAAAATGGAGAATATGAAAAAGCACAGGAACCTAGAGAACAACCAGATCTTTTTGTAAATGTAGATAAATCATTGTGTATTGGTTGTTGTAGTTGTGAAATAATTGCACCAGGAGTTTTTGAAATAAATAAAAAAAGTAAAACAAATCCAAAATCAACAGTAATTAATCAAAAAGGGGAAGGAGTGAATAAAATAATGAATGCAGCAGAAACATGTCCAACAAAAGCAATTAGCGTAAATAATTCAAAGACAAAAGAAAAATTATATCCGTATTAAAATTTCAAATGATCATAATATTTTTCAATTTCAAATTCAGATAACGATGATGAGGAATCAAACATACTATGAATAGGGCCTGCAGAATCAGAATTAGAACGAGGGACTAAATGTACATGAACATGAGGAATTTCCTGACCAGCATCTTTACCATTATGTATTGCAACCAAAGTAGAACCAGTAATAGAATCTATTTTGGAAATCATTGTATGAACTAGAGAAAATACATCAATATTTTCATCAGAACTCATGTCTTGAATTTTTTCATGATGATTTTTAGGTATTATCAACACATGACCTTTTGCAAGAGGGAATGCATCCATAAAACATATTGAATGTGATGTTTCTTTAAGAATCTTAGCAGAAATATCCCCATGAATAATTTTACAAAAAATACAATTCATAACTATCAATTAATTTTTTTAAAATATCAAAGTATCTATCAAGGGGTAACAACAGTAGCCCAGGCCAATCCCTCTCCAAATTTAATAGTTACAGAGTCTCCAGGTTCAAATACACAGTTTTCAATTGTTTTAGGAATAGAATCAATAGTTTCCACAAAACAAGTACCATTATCATTATTCAATATCACGACATCTTCAAAAACATCTTCACGAATCAAATGCCAAAATGGGAAAACCATTGTAGATAAAACAATACCAGCAACCAAAAATGCACCTCCAAAAACTAATCCTTGTTGTTGACTAGAACTTAATTGCATTTTACCAAGTGCCGCCATCTCCAGCATTAGGATCTAATTTTTTTGCAGGTATATTACCATGGGCTTTTTTCATATGTCTTTTTAATCTCTCAGGATCATGTAATTCAGTTCCACATGTATCACATTTTGTTTTGTTATCATCATCCTTGTTACGTTTGAACAAACCCATTGTTATCTAAAATTTTGAAATACATATAATCTATTTGTTAAAAATAAAAAACAATCGATACTAGCAATATGGAGAAGATAATTAGTTACTTTGTGATGAAATGGTTCTTTTGAAAAACCAACGTAAACCACAAAACCAAATGCAAACCAAGTGGTTTTAGTGTAATTTGCATACAGGCACGATTCTAAAAGGTCCTTTTTTCACCTAAAACCAACTGTAAACCACCTAAAACCAAATGGCGTAGACATATCAAAATGGAGTAATTTGTGCCTAGTTTGGTGTTAAATTGTGGTGTATCTCATAAAACCAAAACCAAACCAAAACAGATGTACCTATTTTTACATTAAAAGGTAACAAACGGGGTTAAAACCAAAGTAAAACCAAAAAAGAATTTTAGAGCATATTTGATTATAGATTATAAAATTATAAAATTAGAATCAGTTTACCAATACATTATAAGGGATATTTTGTTTTTGTGAATTTATGACATTAAAAAATATCACAGTTTTAGGTTCAGGGGTAATGGGACATGGAATTGCACAAGTTTCAGCAACTGCAGGATATAACATAGTTCTACGTGACATTAAACAAGAATTTCTAGATAAAGCGATGGGGAAGATAAAATGGAGTTTAGATAAACTAGTCTCTAAAGAGAAAATATCCAAAGAAGAAGGAGACGCAATATTTTCAAGAATTACACCAATAGTTGATCTAAAGGATGCAGTAAAAGATGCTGAAATGGTAATTGAAGTAGTTCCAGAAATTATGGATTTAAAGAAAAAAGTATATGCTGAATTAGATAAAGTTGCAGCACCAGAAGTAATTTTTGCATCAAATACCAGCACTCTACCAATTACTGAAATTGCAAATACAACATCAAGACCGGATAAATTTATTGGAATTCATTTTTTCAATCCACCACAACTAATGAAACTAGTTGAAGTTATTCCAGGAGAAAAGACATCACAGCAAGTAACGGACATAACATTAGATTATGTAAAATCAGTAAAAAAGCAAGCTGTAATTTGTAGAAAAGATGTTCCAGGGTTTATCATAAACAGACTATTCATTCCACTAGTCCACGAAGCATGTTACCTCAAAGATAGAGAGAACTTATCTCTAGAAGAAATTGACTCTGCATTTAAATTGAATTTAGGATTCCCAATGGGAATATTTGAGTTAGCAGACTTTACTGGAATGGATGTAATTCACAAAGCAACTCAAGAGATGTATTTGAGAGATAAAAAAGTAATCAACCCACACCCGTTAATTGAAAAAATGTTTAATGATAAAAAATTAGGACAAAAATCAGGAGAAGGATTCTACAAATATTCAGATGACAAGTATGAACGAGTTACACTATCAGCAGAATTAGCAACAAAGTGCAATCCAATTCAACTAGTAGCAAATATTCTAAACAATGCAGCATGGTTAATTACAAATGGTGCAAGTGATATTGAAGAAATTGAAAAAGCATCTCAATTAGGGTTAGGATTGAAAAAGCCATTGTTTGAAACAGCAAAAGAAATTGGAATTAAAAATATTGTAGATAATCTAAATAATCTTGCAAAAGAACATGGTGAATTTTACAAACCAGATCCTTTGCTAATTTCTATGCAGTAATCAATTCAATAATTTTACTAACTGCTTCTTTGGGAGTATCAACACCAATAATTTTTACATTTTTTCTATAATCAACATACCCATCAATATACGGGGTAATTGCACTATCAATGCCTCGAATTGCAACCATGGGTTTTTTACTCATATACGCAGCACATACTTCAGATAAAGTTCCAGAACCACCACCCACAATAATTACACCATCAGCAGATAATGCATTAAGAAAATCACGAGTAAATCCCATTCCAGAAGGAATAACAATATCACAATAATCATTAGCAAAGGTAGGATCATCTTGAGGAATAATTCCCATAGTTAATCCATTTGCATCTTTTGCACCATGAGAACACGCATTCATCACCCCACCTAATCCACCAGTAATTAAAAGAGAGTTAGATTTTGCAATTTCCACTCCAATTTCATATGCAATTTTTTCATGTTTAGGAGTACATCCAGTAGTATTATTTCCAATTACTAAGATCTGTCTTTTTTTTACCACAATTGATCTTAATGAAACTCTTTGAAATATGTTCGTAGAGAAAAAGATATTAGTGAATCATCCAAAATATCGTTATGAAAGCACGTTCAATGCCAGTATGTTTTAGTGAAAAACAATACAAAATGATTGAAGAATTTGCAAAGCAAAACGGTATGCTTAATGCAAGTCAAGCCCTTGAAAAAATTCTTAGTGAATAAGTAATTTTTCTAATTTTTGATTATTTTTATTTCATAGAATAATCCACAGTCTAGGTTTTATTCTGTTATTTACATTTAATAATAAAATATTTTAAAATTAAATGAGAGTAATGGGATTATTTAATAGAAAACCAACGTATTGTACAGTTTGCAATAAGGAATTAACACACAAACATAAACCAAAAAAAGAATGGAATCTAAAAGGTTCACTTTGTGGGGATTGTCATTTTGATAAATCTAAAGAATACTATGAAGGTCAAGTAAGACAACCATGTGTAAAATGTAAAACAACACAAAAAATTACAGATTTGTGGGAACCTAGATGGCAATGGGACATGGAAGGATTATTGTGCAAAAAATGTTTTGATGAAAAAGAAAAAGAACATGATCAAAAGAAAAACTTTTGTGCATTATGTGAAACAAAAATGGGGTTAATTAGGCACAATCCAAAAGGACATTGGAAAATTGAAGGTCAATTATGCAGAAAATGTTGGGATAAAAAGAAATCAGAGTTTGGCTAAAAGTGAATTTTTTTAAAAAACATCAATGCAACAAATGTGATAAAAAATTTTCAAAAAAAGAAGAATTAATGAACCATAAAGAAATCATTCACGGAAAAAATTTAGAATATGACTGTAAAGAGTGCAACATGAATTTTTCAAACATGGAAGATATGAGAACCCATCTACAAAAAGAACATAGTTACAAAAAAGACAGATAATTAAATTGCTTTTACAGTTTTAACCACTGGGGGTCTAACTTTAGTGAATACTCTAAAACCACAAATACATTTGATTTCAGGTAAACGAGATAGTTCAGTGTTTGAAACAACAGTACCACATCTTAAGCAAGAATAATTTACATCAAACTTTTCTTCAGGAGTTTCTTCAACTTCTTCTACAGTTTCTTCAATAATTTCTTCAACCATGTTTATCATCAATAATTTCTATAATTTAAGGATACCAAATTATGTCAAAGATAATTCAATGTAGACATCATCAGGAATTTTTAATCTCATTAATTGTCTAATAGCTTTATCATCAGCGTTAATATTGATAATTCTTCGGTGCATTCGCATCTCCCATTTTTCATAAGTTTCAGTACCACTTCCACAAGGTGATTTTCTTGTAGCGATATGTAATCTTTTTACAGGAAGTGGAGTAGGTCCTTTTACCTTAACACCAGTTTTTTTACCAATACCCATGATCTCACTGCAGACAGTATCTAACTTAGGTAGACTAGTAGAAGTGAGTTTAACACGGGCGGTTTGGGTCATAAAAAAACGCCTATGGTTTGTACTCTTCGGTAATTTCCTTAACGATACCTGCTGCGATGGTTGCACCCATATCTCTAAGTGCAAATCGTCCCATTTCAGGGAATTCTTCGAAGGTCTCGATACAAGTTGGTCTTACCGGTCTAATCTTAACAATTGCTGCATCTCCAACTTTAAGGAATTTTGGATTTTCTTCCTCAACGGCACCAGTTGCTGGGTTAATTTTTTGAAGGAACTCAGTAACAGTTGCTGCGACTTGTGTTGTATGAGCGTGCATAACTGGAGTGTATCCAGGTGCAATTGCTGTTGGATGGTGAATAACAATAATTTGGGCTTTGAATTCTTTTGCTACATTTGGTGGGGCATCAGGAGTACCAAGAACATCTCCTCTCTTGATATCTTTCTTTTCAATACCTCTTAGGTTGAAACCAATGTTGTCACCTGCTTCAGCAGTTGGCATTTCTGTATGGTGTGTTTCAATAGATTTGATTTCACCAAGTGCACCAGAAGGCATAACAATAATTTTTTGTCCTGCTTTCATGATACCAGTTTCAACTCTACCTACAGGTACAGTTCCTACACCAGTAATTGTGTAAACGTCTTGAATTGGAGTTCGTAATGGTTTACCAGTTGGTTTTGGCTCTACTGTAAAGTCATCAAATGCTTCAAGTAGTGTTTTACCAGAATACCATGGCATGTTCTCAGTTTTCTTAACCAAGTTATCACCTTTCCATCCAGATACTGGAATGAATGGGACATTTTCTATTTTATAACCAACAGAGCGAACTAATTTTTCACCCTTCTCTTTGGCTGCTTTAAAGGCATCTTCTTTGTATTCAACTGCATCCATCTTGTTGATGGCAACAATAATTTGTTTTACACCTAATGTCTTAAGCAAAAATGCATGTTCTCTTGCTTGTCCACCAGCTGCAGTTGCAGTATCAGTTTCACCTTCTTTTGCTGAAAGTACTAAAATGGCAGCATCTGCTTCAGAAGCACCAGTAATCATATTTTTAATAAAGTCTCTGTGTCCAGGAGCATCAATTAATGTAAAGAAGTATTTGCTAGACTCAAACTTTTGGAAAGCTAAATCTATTGTAATTCCTCTTTCTCTTTCATCTTTAATGTTATCCATAACCCATGCATACTTGAAAGTATCACCTTTTCCGGTCTTCTCGGATTCGGCTCCGTGTGCTGCAATTGTTCTCTCATCTACAACTCCCAAGTCCATTAAGAAATGACCCATAGTTGTAGATTTTCCATTATCAATATGACCTGTTACAATCATGTTTAAGTGTGGTTTAGTTGCCATATCGTGTTCGTATCTGAGGGCATTTATAATTGTATAAATTTTTTCATGAAAAATTATTTTTTTAAATTAATTTTTGATCTGATGACTTGACTAAAAGCACATAAATCAAAGAAGAAAAAAACAGATGTATGAAAATTACAGTTTCAGTTATCAAAGCAGATGTCGGTGGGATCGGCGGACATACAAAACCAAGTGACGGCCTAATCAAAGCAATTAGAGATACCGTTGAAAACTCAGGAGATTTACTTGTTGATCATTACATAGGATATTGTGGGGACGATACACACATCGTAATGACTCACAGACATGGTGTAGATAATGAAAAAATTCACAAATTAGCATGGGATGCATTCATGGCAGGAACTCAAGTAGCAAAAGAAGAAGGACTGTATGGTGCAGGTCAAGATTTGTTAAAAGATTCTTTTTCAGGTAATGTAAAAGGAATGGGTCCAGGAGTTGCCGAATTAGAATTCGAAGAAAGACCAAATGAAGCATTTACTGTTTTTGCAGCAGATAAAACAGAACCAGGGGCATTCAACTATCCAATATACAGAATGTTTGTTGACTCACTAAGCAACACAGCATTGATCGTAAACAAATCTCTTGCAAGCGGAGTAGTGATGAATATTATGGATGTAGAAAAAGCAGAAATTGCAGAATTACGTTTATGGGAAGATAAACCAACAATTGAAGCTGCACTAATGTATCCAGGAAGATATGTTGTTGACTCAGTATACACAAAAGAAGGAGAACCAATTCTCGATGCATCTACAGATAGATTACACAACATTGCAGGCACATATGTTGGAAAAGATGATCCAATTATGTTAGTAAGAACACAAAAGAATTTTCCAGCAACAGAAGAAGTAGGAAGTATGTTTAACAACCCACACTTTGTTGCAGGCAATACAAGAGGAAGTCACAACATGCCATTGATGCCAGTAAAATTAAACTCTGCAGCATCAATCAACTTTTGTATTCCAATTGTAGAAGCACTAGTCTTTAGTATGCATAATGGTAAGTTAGTAGGACCGTTTGATGGATTCTCAACACCAGATTGGGATTATGTTAGAGAAATTGCAACAAAGAAAGCAATTGCAATTAGAAGTCAAGGATTTATCCACCCAGCAACACTTGTACCATCAGAATTAGAATATGCTGAAGGATACAGAGCCAGAATGGATATTCTTGAAACAAAGATGAAACCAATGGCAGACGATAAATCAAATACAGATAGAAAAGAAAATTACGAAGATCCAGATTAATGATCTCGTATATTTTTAATTTTACGAAATAGTTAAATCAAAAAAAGACGTAATCATTTCAAGGTATGATTACCTTACAAAAAATCTTTGATTGGAAAACGTATACGTTTACAATGTTAGCAGTAATTTCGTTTTCAAGTTTTATTGCAGTATTATTTGGACAAACAATACCAGGGATCATCATAACATTTTTCAAAATAGCTGGAGAATATGTAATTTTAGGCACAGTGTTAATTTTTGCATTTACATGGTTTCTTAGAGCAAGACCGCATAATCGTCCCAAAAACTACAAAGTTATTCCATTAGATATATTTGGTAAAAAAAGTATCATTAATGGAATTAGAACAGAGTTCAAAACACATGATGTAGCATGGAGTTTCATGAAACAGTATAAGCAAACATATCCACTACATAATTTTGCACTAGTATCTGATCTTGAAAATTCAAACAAGCCAACAATTTTCAAATACATATAGATTCAGATTTTTATTCAAGAATAGATAAGATTAGATTATGGAATATTCTATTTTAGCAGAATCTTTTAAAAAAATGGAATCGACAAGAAAAAGGTTAGAATTAACACAATTTCTAGTGGAGTTATTTGAGAAAACACCGCACGAGGTAATTTCAAAAATAACATATCTCCTTCAAGGAAAATTAAGACCAGATTTTGAAGGGATAGAAATAGGAATTGCAGAAAAGTTAGCAATAAAAGCAATTTCAAAATCATCAGGAATTGCAATTAAAAAAATTGAAGAGGAATATGTGAAAGGAGGGGATTTAGGACATGCCGCAGCAATAATTTTAGAACAAAAAACGCAAACAACATTTCTAATGGAAAATATTACAGTCGAAAGAGTGTATGAGACATTATTCAAAATTGCAAAATTAGAAGGATCAGGATCTCAAGATATGAAAATTAAATATATATCGAGTTTACTAAACGATGCAAATCCATTAGAAGCAAGTTTTATTTTAAAAATTTTACTTGGCACTCTAAGATTAGGTGTTGCAGAAAATACAGTTATGGATGCATTAGCAATTGCATATTCAGGAAGTAAAGAAAATAGAAAAATATTAGAAAATGCATATAATGTTTCAAGTGATTTAGGAAAAGTTGCAGAAACAATAGCAACAAAAGGAATAGAAGGAATTGAAAAATTTCAAATAAAATTATTTAGTCCAATTCGCCCAATGCTTGCAGACAGAGTCAAAAGCGAAAAAGAAGTAATTGAAAAAATGGGAAAGGAGTTTGCAATTGAATACAAATTAGATGGGGAAAGAGTACAAATTCATATTGAAAATGAAAAAATTGAATTATTTTCTAGAAGTTTAGAAAAAATTTCAAATTATTATCCAGACATCATTGAAAAAATTCCAAAAATAATTCAAGCCGAAAATGCAATATTAGAAGCAGAAATAGTTGCAATCAATGAAAACACAGGGGCCTTTTTACCGTTTCAAGAATTAATGCATAGAAGGAGAAAATATAAAATTGAAAAAGCAGTTTCAGAATATCCCATAACGGTAAATTTTTTTGATATATTGTATTGTAATGGAAAAAATTGTACAGAGTTAAGCTATAGTGAAAGAAGAAGTAAATTAGAAAACATAGTAAAAGAAAATGAATTTGCAAAATACATTCCAATGATAAAAGCAAAAAATGAAAACGAGATTGCAGAATTTTTTGAAAATAGTATCAATGCAGGAAGTGAAGGGTTGATGTTAAAAATGTTAGATAAGCCGTACCAAGCAGGTTCAAGAGGAAGTCATTGGTTGAAATTGAAAAGAGAATATAGAAATGAATTAGGAGATAGTTTAGATCTGGTTGTAATTGGAGGGTTTTTTGGAAAAGGTAGGAGAACTGGAAGTTATGGAACATTATTACTTGCAACGTATGATGAAAATACAGATACTTTTCCAAGTATTTGTAAAGTTGGAACAGGTTTTACAGATGAAAGTTTAGATCAATTATATCAAATTTTAAATCCAAAAATTACAATTAAAAAAAATCCACGTATCAATAGTGAAATGGAGCCAGAGATTTGGTTTGAACCAGAGTTAGTTATAGAAATAATAGCATCAGAAATTACTCTTAGTCCAATTCACAGAGCAGCACGAGATGAAATAAGAAAAGATGCAGGGTTAGCTTTGAGGTTTCCAAAATTTACAGGAAAAATTAGAGTAGAAAAAATAGCAGAAGATGCATCAACAAATGAAGAAGTGATTTCACTGTACAAAGGACAAAATAAATCAGCACATAACAAGAATTTGATGTAATTAGACTAGAAAGATATCAAAAATCATAGAGGATTTAAATTACCACGAGTATTACTATCTTTTGTCATGTATAGTGGAGAGCTTGAAGTTCAAGCAAAACGAAAGGCCATAGCAGTTTTACAAGATGAGATCAATAGAATTCTAAATGCTTCTAGAGAACTTGCAACCTTAACAGAGTCTTTAATGAAAAAAGATAAGAAAGGAGTCAAAAATACATTAGAGCAAATCTCAACAATAGAAGAAGAAGTAGAAAGTCTTAGAAGAAAAATTACAAGAGAAGTAGCAGATGTTGGCGGATTAATTATGAATAGAGAAAATCTTCTAAACACAGCCTATACAATGGATGAGATAGCAGGTTACATTACAGGTATCGCATTCAAACTTTCTAACGTAAAGATAACTACACTAAAGAGCTCTAAACTTGACAAAGATATTTCAGAACTAATATCATTAGTAGTAGATGAAGTCTACAAACTAAATGAAATTATTAGAAGTCTCAATACAAATACAGCCAATGCAATTGAATTGGCTCAAGAAACACAAACAATTGAGAGAGAGATAGATATCAAATACAGAGATGCAACAATAAAACTTCTAGATGAGGTAAAAGATCCAAAAGAATTATTGTTAATCAAAGATGTAATTGAAGGAATAGAGGAAATGTCAGATAAATGTCAAAGGGTTTCAGATTCATTCATACTGTTAGCATTAAGCCTATAATAAAAAAAATATAAATTCTATTTTATTTTTAATACAACAAGTGTAAACTATACTATAGAATTCATATACATAGAATAATTTATCAAGATATGAAAAGTGAGTTAATAGAAAATAGAATAATAGTATGGGATATTGAAAACTCACGAAAACTTTTCAGTCAAGGTTATTATGGAAAGCCACTTGGAATTCCAAAACCAAAAATTGAAGAAATAGACGCACCATTAATTTTAGATTTAATTGAAGGATTGTATCTTTTAGAAAATAAAAAAATAACAATAACAAAATTTAAACAAAAAATTACTATTGAACAATTAAAAGAAATATGTAAAAAAGAGGTGCATGAATTTGATAAAAAATACACAGTTTACAAAAATTTTCGAGACAAAGGATACATAATTAATCCAGGAATAAAATTTGGATGTGATTTTGCAGTATATGAAAAAGGTCCAGGAATTGATCATGCCCCATTTTTAATTCAAGTATACAATAGAAGTGAATCAATTACATCAACTGGAATTGTTCTAGCAGGCAGACTTGCAACAACAGTGAGAAAACAATTCATTTTAGCAATTCCAAAAGGAAAAGACAAAGTGGATTTTCTTGCGTTGGATTGGTGGAAAGCTTAAACAGTCTTTATGTGACCTGCAATTCTATCATAAATTTCAAAGAGTTCCTTTGTAATACCAAATGAAATATGATTATCCCATTTACCTCGTATCCTAACAGCAGTATCAGTAGGTTCAACATAGATGGTTGCATCTTTAACGGTTTGTTTAGCAATCATTTCATTTAGTTCATTATCAGCATTTAATTTCAAAGATAGTTCACCAGAACCATTCCATTGAACTTTAGTAACAACTTTTGAACCAAAATGACCCTTAGTGGTAAGTATAGTTTTTGCAACATTATCAGCAAAAGAGGAACCAGAATTTTTTCTTACAATAAAATGTGCTTGATATCTATCTAATGCGCCCCATGGAAGTGGATTTGGATCTTGCATGATTATCCCTTTTGAATAATTTGTATCACGTCAATGTTAGAATTTTTAATATCAAGACAGCCCTTGTTAGTAACCATTCTAGGGGTTTGAGCAAAATATCTACTATAGTAATCATCATTTTCAACAGCATCAGTTCCAATATCTTTAGATTCAGAATCTACATCGATTTCTTTTAACATAATACTAAATTTTTCAGGCCATGTTTGATAAAGAAATGTATCAGATTCAGTATCATGCATAAAAATTCTTAGATTATACCCACAAATAAAGATATCAAGAAAAATGATCAGATAGATCAATCCAAATAAATATCACAAAAGATTTAGACAATTACTTATGTTAAAATTTCAAAATAAAACTGCATTAATTACTGGAAGTGGTACAGGGATCGGACAAGCCATAGCTAAAAAATTCGTAGAAAACGGAGCAAGTGTGATCATACTTGGACGACGAAGAGAACCATTAGAGGAAACATCAAAAATGTTAGAATCAATAATTGCTGAAAAAAACAGTGGAGCAAAAGTGAGAATTTTTTCAGGTGTTGATGTTAGTGATGAAAATGCAATGAATAAGATGTTTGAGGATTTAAAAAATGATAATGTTGTAGTTGATAATATAATTAATAATGCAGGGGTATCAGGCCCAGTAACATGTTTTCCAAATGCATCACTAGATGAATTCAAAAGTACAATTGGAATTCACCTCACAGGAACGTTTTGGGGCTCTGTTCAAGCACTCAATGTAATGAAAGAAGGTAGTAAAATTATCACAATTTCAACATTTTTCACTGAAGAAAAACCATTAGAGCAAAGACCATACAGATTTAGAAGTCCATACACAGCTGCTCAAGGTGCAAAAAATAGATTAGCAGAATTAATGTCATGGGAATTAACAGATAAAGGAATAATTTCAATTGCAACAAATCCAGGACCAGTACATTCAGATAGAATTTACAAAACAGTTTACCCTAAAGCAGCTGCAGAATTCATGAGAGTTGGAGGTTTTGAGGATCTAATCCCAACAGAAGTAGATACAGCAAACAAAGAACTTCTCCCATTGTTAGGTGAAGACGAAGCAATAATCAAAGAAGGGATTTCAAAAGCAGCTACAAAATTAGCAAATGGAAAAGATGTTGTAAAATTAACTGAAACATTTACAAATTTATTAAATAAAATTCAAACAATTGCAGAAAAAGTTCAAAACAACACATCACATATGATTGCAAACAAAGAATTCCTATCTCAAGGACAAGTTGCAGCATCAGTTCTAAATTTATGTGATGATGAAATTGCCAAAATTGTTAATGGTAAAGTAATGCCAGGAGATAGAGTATTTTATCCAGTTAAACCACATATTGGAACTACAACACCAGGAGTTCATCAACCAGATTTTACAGGAAAGGCAGTGGTGTTTACAATAGATGCAACAGACAAGACAGATGCAGAAAGAGTAGAATTTTTAGCTCAACATGTTGAAAAGAATGGGGGCAAAGTTGCATGTTTCATATCACAAACAACTCCAACAAACCTTCAAGAATACATTAGTAGTAAATTCCATTCACATGTAGTAGATATTAAAAATCCAGAAGAAGTTCAAAGATGGCTAAATACCGCACGAACAAATATTGGAGAAATTTTAGGAGTAATTCACATCACAGGTAAATTACCAGAAATTGAAAAATTAACTGAACTAACCAGAGCAGGATGGGAAGAATTAACTGAGAAGTTTATTTCAACACCAGCTACAGTTGCACAAAGAGCATTAGATCAATTTGTACCAGGAGGAAAAGAAGATCCACGTTTGTACAAGGATGCAAAAGGTGCAATCATGATAATCGGTCCAGATTTACCAATAGGAAGAAAAGTTTCAGGCATACAAAGAGCTCAAGTAGAAGTTTTCAGAGGAGCGCTAAGACCATTTACCACAACAGTCAATCAAGAACTAAGTGATGTATTAAAATCAAAAATCAGAATGTTTACAATTTTCCCAGGTTCAGTGACAGGTTCAGAACCAAACAATCAAAGAATTGCAGATGCATTTAATTTCCTAGTAACAGAAAATGCACTTTCATCAGCAGAAGTTACATTTTGTGTTGATGAAACAAGATAAGGATGAAGAAGTTTTCAGAATTTAGAGTAGGAGAATCATTTTATGCCACATGTAGTATTTCAAATGAAGAATTAGAAGAGTATCTTAAATTTTCAAAAATTAAAAATGTGTTGTTAGAGAACAAAATAAAAAATGAACAACAACTAGTATCAGGAAGAGCAATATTATCAAGAATGGAAGGGGAATTCACAAGATTGAGTCAAATTTATGGAAATCACATTATTTTTCTTGGAACAGATGGAGATCCAAGTTGGAAAAATAGAAACACAAGATTTCTAAAACCATTCTACACAGATCAAACTTTAAAATTGAAATTTACTGTGTCAGAAAAACAAAATATTGATGATAAGTTTGGAAAAATTGTAATTGATTACGAAGGAAGTACACAAGATGACAAATTAATCATAATTTCAAAAAAGAATATTTACAGAATAAAAAAATAACAACCACAATAATCTATTAAAAATAAAACTTGAATAAGCCCGTATTGAACATTTAGATAATTTATTTTAATCTTATTTAATCAAAAATCTTCTTTCATACAATATAATTACTCAACATTATCATAATAATTCATGACAGATGCCTTAACTACATACGACAAATTGAATGAAGATATTCAATTTACTGAAGATGAAACAAAAGAGCTTTTGAAATTAAGTGAAAAAGAGATATTGGTTTTAATTCTTTCAGAATTAAAAAAAATTAGTAACAGTAAAACCAATTGAATATAGGAAAAGTAAGACCAGTTTAGTAAGTAAAATACTAAGGAGCCGACTAGTCTCCTCAGCCATTAGATCAAAAGACCCAACGAACACTATCTATCAAAAAATTAGTATAAAAATATAGTAAAATAGATGAGGCTAAAATCCAAATGAGAAAAAATTATTTGTTAAAGAATCAAAAAAGAGTTTTCCAGCAGCTATCATAAGAACAATGGAAATAAGGATTTTTAAATTTCGTTCTTTTACACTTAAAGATAATTTTGCACCAACTAATCCTCCAAAAAAAGAACCAATAGCTAAAAAGCCTGCTTGAAGAAAATCAGGATGTCCTAAAACACTATGAACGATTACTCCAGATAGGGATGCAAAAAATAAAATTAATTGTGAAGTAGGTGCAGCCTTTTTCATAGACATGCCCATTCCAACAACCATTAACGGTACAAAAATAATTCCCCCACCAATTCCAAAGAAAGAAGAAATTATTCCTGCAAAGAAACTAGAACCAATTGCAAAAATAATCATTTGTTTAGAAATTATTTTTTCTTTAGATTCAATTTGTTTTCTCAAAAAAATGTAAATTGCAGATGCAATCAATACAAGTCCAAATAAAATTTTAAAAATATCAGGAGCAATATCAGTAGAAAGTATTGCACCCAAAATTGTTCCAGGAATTGCAAGCAATCCAAGTTTTAATCCTAAAAAATATTCAATTCTTTTTTGTCTAGAATAGGAAATAGTAGATGCAATAGAATTACTTAAAGCTGCAAAAAGACTATTACTTGCAGCAACAGTAGGAGGAAAACCCAAAAATGTTAAGACGGGAACAACAATTATTCCACCTCCAAGACCAATCATAGAACCCAGTATCCCAGCAGCAAAGCCCAAAGGAATTAACCATACTTGATCAATCATCGTAATCTCAAATCAAATAATTTTATCATGTATAATTAGACTACTTTAGAACAATTAAAGTCCACAAATAAGAGTCATTTTTAGAAGTGATTTCAAGGATCAATGTTTCATCACCAAGTCCAGTAATTGTGGATTTTAGAGGAATAGTTTGAGAAGATTCAGCATATTTTGATTTTGCAGTATTTAGCCAATCATTAACAGATTCAAAATTTCCAGGTTGTTTTTCATTCCAACAATCACACACCAAGGCTTCAATCATGGTTTCAAAAACAATTTCAATTTCACTAGATTTTGTATCTAAAAATGGAGATGAATCAATTATGGCAATAGCCATTATCGGATTATCTGGACTTCCACCCATGTTGATATTTCCAAGGGATTTACCATCAGGGCCTTGAATAGCAGTAGTAGTACAATAATTGATAGTTGATAAAATATCATCACGAATTGCACAGTAATTTTCAATAGTATGATCAGTGATAGAAGTAGGAGTTGACATGAAAATATTATGTTCAGATAAAGAAGATTTTATTTTTTCAACATCATAAAAAGTAAAACCATATTGGTAAAGATTTTCAGAAGAAGGCATAGAAGAATTTTCAGGAATTAAAAAAATAACAATAGCAGATAGTATTACAACAATAATTGAAATGAGAATTTTTGTATTCACAAATAATTTAGAAATAGATTACAAGATAAGGTTTTGCAATGTTAAATGGATATTATTTCCAAAACAGAATCTTTTGTAATATTATTTTGTTCAACAAAACCAGAGGTAACTTCAAGAATATAGGTTGCCTCACCAGTAGGGACAAAACTAGGACATCCAGCAGCAATTTCAACAGGTATTACACATGGAGGAACATTTGTTTTGATATGTACAACATTACCATCACTATCAAACCAAATCATATCTAATTCAAATTGCATGTTAAGCATCCATAAAGAATACAATCCAGATTCAGGAAATACAAAAAGCATGCCTTGGTCCAAAGGCAAAGTATCTTGAAACATTAAACCACGAACACGACTTGAGTCAGTATCAGCAATTTGTACCTCCAGAGGAATATCATCAACTTTTATCATACCTATAGGAAATTTTACCTGTTCTAATTTAATTTCACTAGGCAAAGTAAGTAATCCAATTGAACCAATAATCACAGCAGCAATAAAAATAGGAATTATTGCTTGGGCTCTAGTTGTCATAAATTAATTTCAGATAATCCTTTTAAAAAATGAATGTGTTAAATCACAGTATTCTTGAAATCATTAATTGAAGAAATAGTATTTTTAGTATGATGACCAACATCGTGTAAAGTACTACCATTGTATTTTTTATCTAAATATCTTCCAGCTACGATCATAGGTCCACCTATGGCACAGGTAACACCAGTAGGTTCAGGAATCCATAACATTAAGAATCCAATTTTTTGTAATTTTTTACCTGGTGCAGGTGCTTTTTGAAGAGCCCCCAAGGATCTAACAGTATGAGAATCATCCATTTTGGCCATATCAGAATACAAATTTGCCCTACGTTTTGCAGAATCAGAAAATTTTTTTAATTGTGCTAGTCGTGCCTTTAAAGGATCATTCATTTTACATTATTCTAAAAAAAGATAGTTAAGATTCAAAGATAAACAATGGTTACCCTCAAGTCAACAAAGAATAGCTAAGAATCAACAGACACTAAATTATAGTAGGTTTAGGTTAGTTACAAAAACAGATGAAAACAAAAAATTCCAAAAGACTAGAATCAATTAAAGCGGCACATGAACTAGAAAAAACAAGATCAAGTTCCAGAATGGAGGATTATTTAGAAATAATATCAGAACTAGTAGAATTGAAAGGATATGCAACCACGTTAGATATTTCAAGATACATGAATGTAAGTGCCCCAAGTGTAACAAAAATGCTTCAAAGATTAGATGAAGGAGGGTTTTTGGAATATGAAAAATATCATGGTATTAATCTTACAAAAAAAGGATCACAGATTGCAGAAGGAATTCGTCAAAATCATGGTATTTTATTAGAGTTTTTTGAAATTTTAGGAGTAAATTATGATACTGCAAATCAAGATACAGAGGGAATTGAGCACCACCTAAATCCAAAAACAATCAAACAGTTAAGAAAATTTGTTACTTTTCTAAAATCAAATCCAAAAATTATTGAAAATTTTAAAAAAATTAATTAAAAATCTTTAAGAAATAATTGAATATCATTTTGAGATGCAGTAGAATTCATAAGATTTCTTGCAATATCAGAACGTTTTGGAATTTTTATTTGGCCTTTTTTACCAATTCTAACAGAATCAAGATATTTTTCATTTGCATAAATATCAACATGCATAGAGGCGTATTCTCTATTGACAGTTAACAACAAAGCAGTCTTAGACTCTGAAAAACTAAAAGGAATATCATCAGAATTGGAAGATAGTGATTTAGAGTCTTTAGCAACAATATCAATGTGAACCTTAAGTAATTTTTCAATTTCATTAATGTTAGTTCCACCCCTACCAATGATGGATGCAATACAATCTTCACGTACGCTTACTTTAACACGATTTTCAGATAAAATATCAACTTGTGCATTAGAATCATATCTTTGAAAATAATCTTTAATTTTATCTGCAGCTAATTTCTCAATACCAACTTTTTCACCACGTTTTGCTACAGGAACAATAACATTTTCTTCTCCAAATGTGTAAATTTCATGTTCTAAATTATTATCCTCAAAATTTCTTATTTCAATTACAGGTCGGGCCAAATCAGATTCAGTCATTCCAGTAGGCACCTTTACCTTTAATTCTAAATCATATACTTTCTCAATATCACCGTTATTTACAAACACAACAGTATCCAAAACATTTGGAATAATACCAAGTTCAATTTTACCAATAAAACGTTGTATTGCATCCAAAGATGAATTAGCATGAATTACTCCAACCATGCCAACTCCAGTTAATCGTAAATCAGAAAAAGTTGTAAAATCTTCCCGTCGTCTTACTTCATCAAAAATAGTATAATCAGGACGAACTAATAATAAAATATCAGCAGTATTATCAAAACTTCCATTTAACTTGCCATATTGAGTAATTCCTGCATCAACTTGTAAATCACGAGGAGATTCAAAGGTTTTAACGATTTTCCCCTGACTATGATAAAAATTTGCCAATCCAGAAGCCAGCGTACTCTTTCCAGAACCAGGAGAACCAGAGATCACTATACCCTCAGCTCTATCAGTTAAACGACTCATTAATGCTTCAGAAATAGTATAATCTTCAAGAGACAATTTTACAGTAGGGTGAACAATAGTGATTTCATAAGATTCAGAAAATGGAGGATAGGTAATGGCAATACGATAATCATTATACTGAACAACAGATGCACCAGTTTTAGAAATTTCAATAGTACTAGAATCAGAGGTATTTACAGAAGATAATATCTGAGAAGAAATCATTTTCAAATAGTCTTTAGAAAGAAATTCATCACTTAATTTAGTAAGGATAAATTCACCAGGTTTTCCTTTTTTTCCAAGAGGGTATTGATTTTCTTTAAGATGAACACTCATGGTAGTGTTATCAAAGAATTTTAAAAATTCAAGATCTTCTTGAATAATTTTAGGTTTTAAAAATATAGTTTGTACATCTTCAGCTTGTGCAACTAGATATTGTACTTTATCAGAAGTATAAAGAACAGCATTATTTTGTTTTGCAATATCAATAATTAATGCATCAATTCTTCCACTAGCAGCAAATTTGATATCATCAATAGCAGGGTGTGATCCTTTTAAAATAATTTTTAAGCCATAACTAACGGATAATTTGTTAAGTTTTTGAATTTGTTCTAATCCAACAAATCCCTGTTGTTTATCATTAGAAGCCTGAGATTGTAATTCATCAAATACGGCTTGAGGAATAATTATTTCAGAATTTTTAACAGAATTAGATTCAATTTGATCAGCAAGATATCCATTTATGATAACGCTAGTATCAGCAACAATCACACAAGTCATAAAATGTAATCAATAGGTTAGTATAAAAAATATTCAATAAAATCTAGCTAAAGAAAACAAACATTCTGAACTAAAATCACTCACTCTACATAAAAAATCAAAAGTTAGAAAGACTAAACATGTATCAGGAAACAGCAAAAAATGGAGAATTTTATCAAAATTGTACACAATACTTTGAATTTTTAAGAAAGAAAAGTATTTTTGATTATGATTTTGAGGATGAATATTATTTTACTATGCCTGCAATATCAAATCACCAATAGTACAAGATTTAGAACTCATCAAAATATGTAAAATATGGATCAGCATTTACAGGATTTTGCAGATAAAATAATAAAATATACAGATAGGGCAGGGGTACAATATTGTGATGTTAGAGCAGAACAACAAGAGAAAAAATCAGTGTTAATTGAAAATGAAGAAATTGAACATATTAGAAATAGTGAAGATAAAGGAATAGGAATTAGATTAATAAAAAATGGAGTATGGAGTTTTTGTTCAATAACAAATCCAAAATCATTTAATGAAATAAAAAATATTTTAGATAACACAATACAAAATTCAAATTATAAAAATTGGAATAAAAAAAATGAAATTAATTTACATAAAAGTCCAGTTAATAAAAAAGAAATTAATTTTCCAATTATAAAAAATCCAGAAATTGAAGAATTAACAAAATTAGGAATAGAGTGTAATAAAATTATTAAAAATACACCAAAAATTATTAAATCTATTACTAATCCAGAATATACAATTAATTCAAAATATTTTGTAAATAGCGAAGGTTCAGAAATTTTACAAAATTTTACAGATATAGTTATAGAAATGATAGCAACAGCACATGAATCAGGTCAAACACAATCAGTAAACATTACAGAAGGTGGGAGAGGAGGGTTAGAATTAATTGAAAATAAATCTCAACAAAGTGCAATAGATATTGCAAAAAAAGCATCAGAATTAATTTTTGCAAATCCAGTAAAAGAAGAAAAATCAACAGTAGTAATGAATCCAGATTTTGTATCACTACTTACGCATGAAATACTAGGGCATCCTTCAGAAGCAGATAGAGTGTTAGGAAAAGAAATGGCATGGGCAGGAGGTGCATGGTGGAAAGGAAAGATAGGGCAAAAAATAGGCTCCAAAAAATTAAATGTGTTTGATGATCCAACAATCAAAGAAAGTTTAGGATGGTATTATTTTGATGACGAAGGTGTGCAAACTAAAAAAACAAATCTAATTGAAAACGGAGTTTTAAAAAATCACATGCAAAATAAAGAAACATCAGAAATATTCAACACCGTGCCAACTGGAAATATGAGAGCAACAAGTTATCGATTTATGCCATTAATTCGTATGGCATGTACATGTATTGGTAATGGGGACCAAAATGTAGATGAAATCATTAAAGAAGTAAAAAATGGATACTATATTTCAAATATGAAAATTCCATCAATTGACATGAAGCGATATAATTGGAGTATCTCATGTCAGTATGCACAAAAAATTGAAAATGGGGAGATAACAGATTTACTTAGAGATGTCATTGTAATGGGAACCGCACCAGAATTTTTTAATTCAATTGATGCATGTGGAAATGATTTTACAGTAAGACCAATAACTAATTGTGGTAAAGGAGATCCTATGCAATCAATGATTATGGGTAATGGTGGACCAACGATTAGAGGAATTGCAACAGTGAAAAGTGTAAATTAGTATGGAGAGAGAAATTCAAAAAATTAAGTTACAAGTTACAAAATGTACAAAATGTGAACTTAGTGAAACACGGAATAATTCAGTTCCAGGAAAAGGAAATTACAAAGCAGATGTAATTTTTGTAGGAGAAGCACCTGGAAAAAATGAAGATGTGAATGGGGAGCCATTCATAGGAATTGCAGGAAAAAAATTAACAATGGCACTTGAAAGTGCAGGAGTTACTCGAGAGGAAGTATACATAACAAATATTGTAAAGTGTAGACCACCAAAAAATAGAGTTCCAACAACAGATGAAAGAAATACATGTCAAAATTATCTTGAAAAAGAAATAGAGATCATTAAACCAAAAATAATTTGTATTTTAGGCAATACAGCATTTAATTCATTGTTAAATGGAAATGAAATTACTAAATTTAGAGGAAAAATTGCTAAAAAGAACAATCAACTGTATTTTTTATCAGTTCATCCAGCAGCCACAATTTATAATCAAAAATTAATTAGCGTATTAAAAAAAGATATGAGAAAATTATTCAAATTAACAAAAGAATTAAAAAATGGTAAAGAGATTAAGATAGACATTGAATATACTTCCTAGAAAATTTTATCAAAAAGATACAGTAATTGTTGCAAAAAATCTCCTAGGAAAAAAATTAGTTAGAAAGATAGGTAACTATGAAATATCAGGAACAATTACTGAGACAGAGGCATACAGACACAAAGATGATCCAGCAAGTCATGCATTTACAAAAATTACAGACAGAAATAAGATAATGTTTGGAGATGTAGGAATGTCTTATGTTTATTTTACATATGGAATGCATTATTGCTTTAATGTTGTAGCAAAAAATTCTAAAACAAATGCAGGTGCAGTACTAATACGAGGAATTAAACCAGATAAAGGAATTACTAGAATGCAGAAAAATAGAAAGATGGAAAATTTGAAAGAACTTACAAATGGTCCGGCTAAATTAACACAATCATTAGAAATTACAAAAGAACATTATGGGTTGGATTTAACAAAGAAATCAAAAATATACATCACAGAAGGAATAGAAATTAAAAAAATAATTAAATCAACTAGAATAGGAATTAAAAAAGGTAAAGAAAAATTATGGAACTTTAAATGTTCATTTTAAGTCAAAGGTAGGCAATCTTAACTAACAGGTTTTTCTGATTTTCTTTATGAAAATTCTAATAATTTCTCTGTTATCAATCATCACAATAGGAATAATGGCACCCACAGTGTCAGGTGAAATTTTTGTTAGTGAAGAGGAATTGCATCCATTTACAATTGAATATCCATCAAATTGGAAAATAGTATCAATTGAACCAATAACTAAAGGCGGGATAATGATTGACTCAGATAAAACAGGTAGGAATGGAATGTGGATTGGGTTTTGGAAAAATATTGTAAATATCAATTATGAAGATTCAGAGTTATTAGAATTTCAAAAAAACAGTATCAAAAAATTTTGTGTTAATTCTACTCATGAAAAACATTTTGGAGAATGTTCCAACCTAATATTTCAAACAAATAAAATTCAAGATATAGATGAATCCAGATCCGCAACATCCATCATGAAATATGAGTGGTTAATAGAAAAACCAGATCCAATATTTGAAGATTCAACAACAGGTAAATTTTCTACAATAGACACACTGACTTGGATACCATCTGGAAATGACATATGGATTATTGCTACAACAAATAATTCAGACAAATTTGATGAAAAACAAATTCATGAGATTATTCATTCGTTTAAATTTAAAAATATAGATAATTCACCACCAGAACTTCAATCAAAGTATTGGCATGACACCATCATAGATTTCCTTAAATCTTTATTTAGATAAATTAAATCAATTTTTCTTTATTTGATAATTATTTAATCATAAATTATTTCGCGAATCTAACAAGATCCATAAATTAAAAAATTAAAATATAAATCAAAAAACTAATCATCATTAGTGTTATCATTATTTTCATCTAATGTCCAAGGTAAAAATTTTCCAAGAATTTTAGCCCAGTCCAATCTCAAAAGAAGAATAATTACAAGAGTCATCATTATTCCAAAAACAACAACTCCAATGTAGATAGGAGTAGCATCATCTAGATCTTTTACAAGTGGTTCAACTACAGATAATCCCAAATAATGATATAGAAAAACTATAGAATAACTAAGAACAATTTTTCCAGCAAGAGTGGAAACAAAGAATTTTTTTGGATTATATTTTGCCAATCCTAAAGGTACAAAAATAATATCATCAGGCATCGGAGTTGCAGCTGCAACAAATGCTGCGGCTGCACCATATTTTTTAACCAGTCTTTGAAAGGGACGCATTCTTTTTCGAGTTTTTTCACTAATTATTTTTCTGCCTTTAAAACTAACATAAAATATAATTTGTTTTGCAGCAGTAGCTGAAACTGCAGAAACTAATGCTAAGACATGTAAATCATATTGATTTCCAATAGACATAGTAGCAAGCAATAAGAAACCAGGAAGAGGTACAAAAGGAACAAGAGAACCAAAAAAATTTACAAGTGTCAAAATAACATAACCATCACCAACAGCAAATGGAAAAATGTCAGTAAAATCCACAAATCAAACTAAAATCAGGCTTATTTAATGAAAACGAAGAATTTTTTAGATAAATGAAATAAATCAGTGGGTTAAAAATGAAAATATTTAATCGGTTGAAAATATGAGAGAAATATAATGAGTTATGAATTATTCATGGAATATTATCAACAAGTACAAGAAATTTTAGCAAACAACACATTTCAAGAATATGGAATTATAGGGTTATTCATAAATTCATTATTATCAGCTACAGCATTACCAATACCTACAGAAATTTTAACGTCAGCATTATTGATGGGAGGTGAAAGTATCATTCTAGTTGCTACAGCATTAATGATTGGATCAACTATTGGAGGATTTTTTAATTATGTCATAGGGTTTGGAGGAAATAAACTATTTAATAAATTCAAAAAAAATAAAGATAAAAAAATAGAGCATAAAAAAGGACATAGAATTTTAGATAAATTTGGATGGAGTGCAATATTTTTTGCATCATGGATACCAGTTCTAGGAGATTTAATTTTAATTTCTGCAGGTGCAAAAAAAATGAAGTTTATCAAATATTCAATTTTTATGATTTCAGGAAAAGCATTAAAAACAATTATTGTAGTTATAGGGTTAGGATCAATATTTTAAAAATAATAAAAAATAATCATGAAAGTATTACAAATTTAGAAGGATTTCGATAGTTATAAAATTTAACATAAAATGTTCAAATATTTTAAAACGACATGCTTAAAGCACAACCAAAATAAAAGAAAATAAGATGGTAACTAAAAAATTTGTAGCAATTTGTAATGAGATTTCATCCATTAGTCCATTTATCAGATTTGTAGGAATTATAGGTGAAAGAGGAGAGTTATTGGCACATAAAAGAAGACCAGAATTAACCCCACTTTTAGATGAAAAAAATACACAATACCAATTTTCGCACATTGCAATGAAGACAGATTTAGAAGGATTTTTTGATAAAAATTTAGGAGAAGTAGAATTTGTGTGGGAAGAAAGAAAGAAAGTTCAAACAATATCATTTTCAATTAAAAAATCAATAGTATGGGTTTCAATAGATAAAAAAGCAATTAGATCGGAAATGTTAAGAATCATAGACTCATGCCTACCCATAGTTAAAAAACACTCATAGAGTCATCGTGAAATGCCCGTATTGTGAAATTGATTTAGATTCACTTAGTATGGCCGTAGGATTAAAACATATTTTAGAGCATAAAAAAGAAACACAAAATTAACTTATGCGATAAAAAAAATTGAAAATATGAACACAACAGAAAATATTAAAAAAATAATTAATGAAATTAATTCAAGAGAACCAAAAAATTATGAACAAATGAAAATAGATGAAATAAGTAAAGAACTTCACAAAATCATGGAATTTGAACAAACCGTATTGAAAAAAATAGAAATATTTGAAAAAGAACATCAGGATCCAGATTTAATAAAATATACAAAAATGATTTGTAGAAATTCTGTAGAAAGGGAAACAGCATTAATTCAAGAAATTTATCTTAAAAAAATAGACTCTCAATATCTTAATTTAAAATAAAATTATTTTTCATCATCATAAAGCCAACATCTAACATATCCAGTATTGGTTTTAAATTTAGGCGGAAGTTTTTTACATTTTTCAATAGCTAAAGGACATCTATCAATGAATCTACATTCAGTTGGAATATCAAGTAAGCTTGGAGGAGTTCCAGGAATATATTTAGGAATATTTCCTTTGAGTGTTGGAATAGATTCTAAAAGTCCTTGAGTGTAAGGATGTTTTGGATTTTTATAAATTTCTTCAGAAGAACCGAATTCAACCATCTGACCACCATACATAATACCAATTTTATCTGCAATTTCAGATAAAACTGCCAAATCATGGGTAATTAACATAAAAGACATACCATCTTTTTTTAATTTTTTTAACAAATTGATTATTTGAGCTTGAATCAGAACATCTAATGCAGTAGTAGGCTCATCAGCAATTACAAATTTTGGTTTTAAAATTAAAGCCATTGCAATAATTACTCTTTGTTTCATCCCACCACTTAATTCATGAGGATATTTTTTTAAAACATCTACACTCAAACTTACTGAATTAATTGAATTTAAAATTAATTTATTAAAATCACCATCAAAATTATGTTGTTTTAAAATTTCAATAAATTGTTGTTTAATTGTAAAAACAGGATCTAAGGAATTCATAGCACCTTGAAAAATCATAGAGATTTTTTTCCAACGAAATTTATCATCAAAATCAGATTCAGGCAAATCTAAAAGAGAATCACCGTCAAATTGAATTTGACCATAACTCTCACCACCAGAAAGCATTCGAATTAATGATAATCCTAAAGTACTTTTTCCACATGCACTTTCACCTGCAATACCCAAAGATTCACCAGAATCTAATTCAAAGTTAACATCATCTACAGCATAAACTGGACCTTTAGATGAGGCATATCTAGAAAATAATCCGTTAATTGATAAAAATGTCATGTTGTTCTTAGATCCAAACTAGAATTTCTGTTTTGCACTAAGGGATATAAACAACATTGTTGGAATGAAAAAATCGATTTAAATGATATTTCCAATTTGTGGTTTTGATGCAAAAAATGCGGTACTATGTCCTCAATGCGAGGGGAAAGTAGATTCAGGTGTATTAACAAAAGCAGATGTAGATGCATCAATAACATTAGCAAGAATTGGAAAAACAAGTAAAGAGATAGAAAATTTTTCACTTTATTCATGTAAAGAATTTCAAGGAAATTTCATTATATCATTAGCAAAAAACGACATAATGATAATCAGACAAAGTAGAACATTATACAGATTACTTCAAGATCAATTTAAAGAGAAAATTTGGCTTGTAGAAGCAGATGAAACAGATAAGAAATTTATCGAAGATCTATTTTTCCCAACAAAAATTCTAGCAATCAATGTTGTTTGGGCAAAAGGCATACAAAAAACTAAAGCAATAGTTGCAGGTAAATGGACACCAAAATTTCCAATAGATACCAAAAAAGTCATAGAAATTGTCAAAAATATCCGAAACCTTGACATTGAAATAGAGTTTGAGGATAAATGATAAGTATGATTTTTGGAAAAACACATGATATTTCAGAATTAAATGAAGAATTGATCGGAAAACAAGTAGTATTGGGAGGATGGATTGAAGATCTAAGAAAATTAGGAAAAATGTCATTTATCACACTTAGAGACGTATCAGGAATTTCTCAAGTAATTGTAAAGGGAGAATTAAATGATAATCTGGGCGAAATTAATCGTCAAAGTGTTGTAAGCATTAAAGGAATAGTTCAAGAGACCAAAGCTAGAGATTTTGCATTTGAAGTCAAAGCTGAAGAGATAGAGGTTTTAGGTAAAGCTATTCATCCATTGCCAGTGGATCCAATTGGAAGAGTAGAGAGCAATATCGATACAAGATTAAATCACCGTGCATTAGATATGAGAAATCAAAAAACGGCTTCAATTTTTAAATTAAGACATCATGTATTGCAATCATTACGTAAAACACTTGCAGAAAAAAAATTCATAGAAATCACAACACCGAAAATAATTGGTAGTGCAAGTGAAGGTGGAGCAGATCTTTTTTCATTAGATTATTTTGGAGATACAGCATATCTTGCTCAAAGTCCACAACTGTATAAAGAACAAATGACTATAGGATTAGAAAGAGTATTTGAAATTTCAAATTTCTATAGAGCAGAAAATTCACATACAGGAAGACACTTGACAGAATTTACAAGTATTGACATTGAAGCAGCATTCATGGATTATACAGATGTCATGGATGTTTTAGAAGCATTAGTAATTGAGGTGTACAAATTCACATCTGAAAATTGTAAAAAAGAGCAAGAGATGATTGATCATACAATAGAAATTCCATCAGCACCATTTGAAAGGATCACATACAATCAATGTATTGAAGAATTAAAACAAGCAGGAGAAAAAGTAGAATTTGGGGATGACTTGTTAGATGCACATTTAAGAATAATTGGAAAAAACCATCCAGGATTTTACTTTTTAACTGATTGGCCAATGAAATTAAAACCGTTTTACATTAGAGAAAAAGACGAAGATGCAACATTATCACGTTCATTTGACTTACAATTTGGATATCTAGAATTATCATCAGGAGGAACTAGACTACATGATTCAGAATTATTAAAATCGAGATTAAAAGAACAAGATTTAGATCCGGCACAATTTACTGATCATCTTAAAACATTTGATTGGGGAATGCCACCACATTCAGGTTGGGGAATGGGATTAGATAGACTGATGACTACATTGATTGGTATTGATAATGTTCGTGAAGTAGTTTTGTATCCAAGAGATCCAGACAGATTAAGACCTTAAGGGAATCCAATTTCTTATTCAAAGAGGATTTTCAATCTTTTTGTATCATTTTAAATAATTTATCAAAATTAGCGATCAACGATCAGTCTTTTATAAAATGTAACCATAATAGAATTAGAAGCCAACACAATATTCAATTGTCAAAAAAAACTCCCCGTCGTGTTACTGGCATAAGCCTACCTGCTATGCTATGTGAAGGATGTGAAATAGTTGGCTTCAGATTTTTCTTAATATTAAATAAAATTATTCTTGAGAGTATTTTTAAAATTAATATTAATTATTCCCATAACGTCATAAAATTTGTCATAGTTTAGCAAATTTTAAAATCTTTTTTGTAGTATTTTCTGTATCTTGGAGTAAATCATCTTCCCAAATTACTAAAATTTTGTAACCTTTTTTTTTAATTTGTTTTAAAATCATTTTTTCTCTTTTCCATATTTCATTTGCTTTAATCAGTTTACCATGTTCTCGAATTAAATCATCTGGCTTGTATTTTCTAGGATCAGCATGATTGTATGTTCCATTGTGTTCAATAATTTTTTTAGGTCGGATAAAAATATCAACTTCTTTTTTACGATATTCATTTTGAAGAGTTTGATAATCCACACTACGATGAAACTTGAATCTAATTTTAGCATCAGTTAAAATTTGACCTATCTGAGATTCTCGTTTATTAGGTTTAGATGGATTGGGTTTAAACGGATATAGATTATCTTGTAGTGATTCTTTCACATCACTACTCCAAATGTTAGATGTTTTTGGTATATTTTCCTCCGAAGACTTTTTTCCATTCTGTACCAATACAAATTTTCAACACATTCAATCTTAAAAGTAATGAAATCTACAAATTTAATTAAATTAAAATAAAGATATAGGAATTATTGCCGTTTGTTTTATACACCACCATATGAATAAACTATTGCGTGATTCCAAAAATCGCGATTACCAATCGGGTAATCAAACGCAATTAATGAAGAACGGAACTCTCCATTCTTCATGAGATTGGAAGGACCTCTTCAGTTCTTTCAATCTCGCTTTAGTTTCCTTTTTTCAGATTCTAAGACCACAATAGCAAAATTATCTAAAAACATCAGGCCATCCAGCCATAATTCAGATTTTTATTACAACAAGTACATCAAAAAATATGATCGAGAAAGAAGATGCAAAAAAAGTAGTAGAAGTTATTGGAAATAATTTGATAGGAGTATCACACGATTCAAACAATTTTCAAAAATTACCAGATTCATTTTGGGGGTATTTTGCACGAGGTCACGATAAAAAAGGAACGTTTGGAGTAATCATCACATATTCTGAAGATGGAAAGGATGTGGACGAATTAATGAAAATGTATGAAGAATGGGCTAAACAAAATAAATCAAAAATTGAAAAGACAACTTAGATTATTAATAATTTTATTTAGTAAACTCAGATACAAAAAATATTTCAATCATTTTCTAATTCAATTTTATTTTTATTGAATTTGTTGTATCCGTCTTTGTTGTATCCGTCTTTGTTGTAGCCCAGGTGATCATATCCAAGTCCATCATATCCGTCTTTGTTAAATCCATTGCCATCATACCCAGTTAAATCATACCCATCTTTGTTGTATCCGTTTTCATCATATCCAACATCATCATATCCATTTTTATCATACCCATCTTTGTTAAACCCATCTTTGTTAAACCCGTCTTTGTTGTATCCATCTAAATCATACCCATCTTTGTTGTATCCATTTTTATTGTAACCATTTTTGTTGTAACCATTTTTGTTAAACCCATTTGTGTTGTATCCATCTTTGTCGTATCCTTTTTTGTTGTACCCGCCTTTATCAAAATTTATTTTTGTATCAATGTGAATCCCATCAAGAGAAAAACCACGGTTGTCATACCCGTCTTTGTTGTAACCCTTGTTATTGTATCCATTTTTATTGTATCCATCTTTGTTGTAGCCTTTGTAATTATATCCATCTTCATCATATCCATCTTTGTATCCCTTTTTGTCATATCTTTTTTTGTTGTAACCCTTTTTGTCATATCCTTTTTTGTCATATCCTTTTTTGTCATATCCATTTGTATTGTATCCATCCACATCATACCCATTTTTGTTGTAACCCTTTTTGTCATATCCATTTTTGTCATATCCGTCTAAGTCATACCCAAACTTGTCAAATGTTTTACTAAATTTATCAAACAAGCCCATAACAGAATTTTATGAATCCAATTTAGATAAGCATTTTTGTGCCTAAGAACAATGAATAACCAAGAAGGTAGCCTACTTAGTTTCTTTCAAAAGTTTTCGGTAACCCTCACATTCCTTACAAACGGGTTTACCTTTGTATGCAGGATTGCCATCCTTAATTTTTAATGTAGCAGTAGTGATTTTACAAATACAACAAACTACCATGTAAAATTACTAAAATATGCAATTAATAAAAATTGGTAATTTTAGAGGTTGTCTGTAATTTGTTTTGTAAATTCAGTAGTAGTACTATCTCCACCAATATCTTTAGTTTTAATTCCAGATTTAACTAAATCAAATATAGTAGATTCTAATTTTATAGCAGCTTCAAAACATTTTGAATCATTGTATTTTACACCAAGCCAATTAAGCATCATTTTAATTGAAAGTAAAAATGATGAAGGATTTGCAATATTTTGTCCTGCAATATCAAATGCAGCACCATGAACAGGTTCAAACAAGGCAAAATTATCACCAAGGTTTGCTGCAGGTGCCATACCCAATCCCCCAACAACTTGAGAAGATTCATCAGATAAAATATCACCAAAAAGATTAGTGGTAACTATAACATCAAATTTTTGAGGTTGACGAATTAAATTCATAGCACATGCATCAACATACATTTCTTCAAATGAAATATCAGGGTAATCCTTTGAAACATCAATACATGCTTTTGCAAATAATCCATCAGTGATTCGCATAACATTGGATTTATGAACACATGTGACTTTTTTCATAGCATTACGTTGTTTTGCAGTTTCAAATGCATATTTTGCAATTCTTTTTGATGCATCCTCGGAAATAACTCTTAATGCAACTGCAGAGTTACCCAAGCTAAATTCTTTTCCAATGTAAAGGTCTTCAGTATTTTCTCTTACAATCACCATATCAATATCATCACGTAATGCAGGCATGTGAGGGTATGATTTTGAAGGTCGAATATTGGCATAAAGATCAAGCATTCGTCTCAACACGACAATTACATCAGCTGCACTTTCACCAACAGGGGCTTTTAGACAAACATCAGATTGTTTTATCGTTTCAACCACTGTATCAGGAAGTGCATTTCCTGTTTGTTCAAGGGCTTTATCACCAGCTATTAATTTTGAAATTTCAAATTCTATATCAAATTTATCACTAATTTTATTTAATACAGAGATGGCAGATTCGGATAACTCAGGACCTATTCCATCACCAGTAATTAAAGAAATTTTATACATGAATACAAGAAATTATTGAGGGATTTTAATTGTTAGTTTTCCAAGAAAATTTTTCTGAGCACAATTATTGATAAAATAAAATATGATTCTAGGCTCAAAATTATCAATATTAGAGATAAAAGGAATTAATTTAGTTATTTTTCTTGAAGTAATTTTTTGAGCATTATACGATTTATGGCATCAATTACGGCCTTTACAGATGTGGTTACAATATCTTCTCCAACTGATTTTGCAGATATTTTGTTACCAAGTGCATCCTCAACCTTTACAGTTACTTCACATAATGCACCAGAACCACCTGAGATTGAGGCCAAACCATAATCTTTAATTCTAATTTCAGAAAGTTTTCCAGTAATTTTTTGAATTGCATTTAATGCAGCGTCAACTGGACCCACACCATAATCAGTTCCAACATGATCCTTGCCATCAATATTTAATTTCACAAATGCATAAGGCATTGTTCCAATTCCAGTAGATACTGAAAATCCAGTTAATTGAACAATTCTTTTAAGATCTTTTTCGCCCATTATTTCACTTGCAATTGAGAGTAATTCTACATCAGTGAGTTGTTTTCCTTTATCACCGATTATTTTGACTTCATCTAAAATCTGCTTTGATTGCTCTTCAGTTGGATTTACACCATATTCAGCAAGCATTGCATTCATTCCGTGAACCCCCGCATGTTTTCCAACTTGAAGCCATCTTTTTCTTCCAACTAATTCAGGACTAATTGGTTCGTAGGTAAGCGGATTATTCAACACACCATGTGTATGAATTCCAGATTCGTGACCAAATGCATTTGCACCGACAATTGCCTTATTTGGTTGAACAATAATTCCAACAGTTTTTGAGATAAATCTTGATGCTTCATAAATGGATTCAGAATGGATATTGGTTTCATACTGTTGTTTGTGAGGTAAGCATTTGAGTGCCATTGAAAGTTCTTCTAAGGATGCGTTACCAGCTCTTTCTCCAATGCCATTAATTGTAACATGGGCACATGCAGCTCCTGCATGAATTCCAGCCAAAGAATTAGCAACTGCCAATCCAAAATCATTATGACAATGAACACTTACTGGAAGTTTTGTAACTTCTACAGTATCACGAGTAATTTCAGCCATGTATTCAGGAGTAGAATAGCCCACAGTATCCGGAATGTTAACTCTATCGGCTCCTGCTTTTGCAACTTCACCGAAAACTTTTCTTAAAAATTCCCTATCAGTTCTTGATGCATCTTCAGCTGAAAACTCCACTTGAAGACCACGAGATTTTCCATATTCAACAGATTCGATTGCTTTTTCAAGTGCTTGGTCCCGAGTCATATGGAGTTTATGTTCTAAATGAATATCAGAAGTTGCAATAAATGTGTGAATGTAATTTAACCCAGCATCAACTGCAGCATCAATATCAGTTTTGATAGTTCTTGTTAATCCTGCAATTTCACAAGATAATCCTTCTGAAGCAATCATCTTAACTGCTTTTAATTCACCTTCAGAAATTACTGGAAATCCAGCTTCAATTGCATCTACACCTAATTCATCAAGTTTTTTTGCAATAGATAATTTTTGATCTGGCGATAAAGAAACACCAATGGTTTGTTCTCCATCTCTTAAGGTGGTATCAAATATCCTAACGTTCAATCTCCGCTCCTTTGTAAAGCAGTTACACCAGTTCTGGCAATATCAATAATTCCAAATGGTTTTACTAACTCTTCAAATGCTTGAATTTGTTCAGGAGTAGAAGTTAATTCAACCATTATTGAATCCTTTTTCACATCATGTACATTACCACCATACGCATTTGCCAATTTGTTAACTTCCATACTATCATTAGTACTACTTAGTTTTATCTTAAAAATACAAAGCTCACGAAATATTGTTTTCTGCTCATCCAAATGCTTAACCTCAACAGAATCAATCATCTTATCTAATTGTTTTACAATTTGTTCAACTTGTTTTTTATCACCAAGGGTGGTAATAGTCATTCTAGAGTAATCAGGATTATCAGTAATTCCAACAGAGATACTGTCAATGTTAAAATTTCTAGATCTGAAAAGATGAGTTACTTTAAACAATACACCAGGTTTGTTTTCAACTAAAATAGAAATGATAGACCACATAATTAATCACTAAGAAGGTAAAATCATGTCCGAAAGCGAAGTTCCAGGGGCTACAAAAGGCAACACATCTTCTTCAGGATCAATTGGAATATCAATGACAGTTGCAACATCACTGCTTAAAGCTGATTTTATTGCCTTGTCAAGTTCATCCATAGATTGTGCTCTAATTCCTTGAGCTCCATAAGATTCAGCTAATTTAACATAATCAGGACATCCACCTTGATCCACTCCAACCATCCTTCTATCATAAAATGTTCTTTGCCATTGAGCTACCATTCCCAAAGTAGAATTATTCAAAACAAATGCAATTACAGGTATATCTTCCAATACTGCAGTTGCAAGAGAATTTTCAGTCATACTAAAACTTCCATCGCCAGCTATATCAACAACAGGTACATCAGGTCTTGCAACTTTGGCACCAATGGATGCAGGAAAACCCCATCCCATAGTACCAAGTCCAGTAGAACTAAAGAAAGTTCCAGGTTGAATTACATCATAAAATAAAGAAGCCCACATTTGATGTTGACCAACTTCAGTAGTAACAATAGATTCCCTTGGCAATAATTCTCGAAGTTTTCTTAAAATTTTTGCAGCCCCCATTTCTCCAGGATGAAGTTTCAAGTTTTCTTTCCAATATTCTTTAGTTTCTTTAACATGTTTAAGCCAAAGAGAATCATCAGTTTTTTTAATAGCCCTTTGTAAAAGTAATTTTACCATAATTCTAAGAGAGGTACGAACGTCCCCAACTACAGCTAAACTAGCAGTTTGATTTTTACCAATTTCAGCAGGATCAACATCCATATGAATAATTTTTAATCGTTTTTCAAAAGCTTCAAAAGTTCCAACAGATCTATCAGAAAATCTAGTTCCTATTGCCAAAACACAATCAGCTTCTGCCATCATTTTATTTGCTTCAGCATGACCATGCATTCCAATTGGTCCTAAGGATAAAGGATGATTTTCTGGAAATGCACCCTTGCCTTTGAAAGTTGTAACTACGGGAAGCATGAGAGTTTCAGCAATAGATTGTAATTCAGCAAATGCAGATGAAATAATGGTGCCACCACCAGCTAAAATAATTGGTTTTTCAGAATTAAGTAACATATCAATTGCTTTTTCAACAGCAACAATATCAGGATCATACCAAGGATGATAACCTTGTATTTTAAATTCATCAGGGAAATTCATAGGTGCTTCATTTTGTTGAACATCTTTTGGAACATCAATAAGTACAGGTCCAGGTCTTCCAGTTTCTGCAATGTAAAATCCTTTTCTTACAGCTTCAGGAACTTCTTCAGCTGATCTTGGTTGAAATGCATATTTTACTACAGGATTAGCCATACCGATTATATCACTTTCTTGAAATGCATCTCTGCCAATCATTGCAACTGGAACTTGACCAGTCACAGCAATCATAGGTGAAGAATCAGCTTGTGCCGTTGCAATTCCAGTTAAGATGTTAGTAGCACCAGGTCCAGAAGTTGCAAAACAAACTCCAGGTTTTCTACTAACACGGCCAAACCCATCAGCCATATGTGAGGCAGATTGCTCATGTCGTACTAAAATATGTCTAATATCACATCTAGAGAATTCATCATACATTGGAAGATTTGAGCCTCCAGGCAATCCAAATACCTCTTTGACTCCTTCTTTTTCCATAGCAGTCATCAAGGCTTTTGCGCCGGTCATAGTTTCCATATTATTGATTAAATTTTCCTCCATAATTTAAAATGTTTCAAAATTTTGTGCATAAATCAGAGAAATTCAAGCAAAAATCAAGATTAACAGATTTTTGGATCATCAAGAAAGTA
>Ga0233436_1000478_pt1 | contig 45269 bp, 36 predicted proteins | sample SI_122_August201_2_FD_182723 | JGI IMG/M metagenome (GOLD analysis project Ga0233436, IMG submission 182723) | Seawater microbial communities from Saanich Inlet, British Columbia, Canada - SI_122_August2016_150_MG | ecosystem: Environmental > Aquatic > Marine > Inlet | place: Canada: British... | reverse complement strand
CACTAGGCGCTGGACTAGACCAACTAAAGGTTGCCTTCTCTTACGACATGCTCGGCAACGGTCCAGGCGAGAGAAACTGGGGTCTAATGAACATGGTCCTATCCGACACACTCGGCAGACCCTACACAGCCCACCAGCGAAAGGTCTTCAATGATCCAGGCAGGCAGCAGTATGTTGACTTTCATGTTTCTGGCGGCGTCGCCTTGGACACCGAAGGGGACACCGCAGGCGAGGGAATTTTGGACAATTACGCCCGTCTGGCGAGACAAAAAGGCGCTTATCCGGTCTACATCGCGGAATGGATGATAGAGGAGAACAATGGAAAAACCACCGAAGACCCATCTATCAATAACAACATTCAGAAAGATCAAAGAACAGTCAAGTCGTTTGAAGATCTGAGGATAAAGAAGCGCTCAACTCCGCTTGAACTGCCTGACTATGGCTACAGAGTAAACTATGAAGTAGACTACGAGCGAGAGCAGGTAACTTTTGTTGAGAAGCAAAGAAAAGCAGATCCAGACATCAAAGTAGCCTTTCAAACTAACGTAGAAGATAGTGAAGACTCTGGTTATAGGCTTGAGATGGGTCTCTACATCGCAGATCTAAACAACAAGAGAAACATTCCCGCAGACAACGTAAGACTAAAAGTAACAGAAAAGTTTATCACCAACCAAGATGCTGAAACAGAACAGACTCAGGTTGCATTTGAGTTCTTAGCAAAAGACAACACGCTTGAGATAGTTTCTGGAGACACTCTGGATAATTACCCAAGATTCCTACAATCACTAGACACGATTGGTGCGACATCTCCACCCATAGTTTTGATGTCCGAGATGCTCGGTGTTTCAGAAGCAGCAGCAACATCCTACTGGAACGAAACAACAAAAACACTTTATGATGAGATGTTCTTAACTATTATGTCTACTACAGACAACAAGGCATTTAACTACGGTGCTGAGTTTGATGGTTTAACAGAATCCGCCGCAGACTACCTCTATCCAGGCGAAGATGTTCTTTATTCAGAACGAGAGATCGACGATGGAGAAGGCGAGACAAGACCGATAAACAACAAGGATGCTATTCTTGGCGAAAGCAGAGACCAGCAAATAAATGGTGACAAAGCCAGAGTCATCTATCTTGATCCTGCGACCTACGGCGGCACCTATTTGAACCCCCCTGTTTATGTCCGTCCTACAAAAAACACGGGATGGCTTGGGCTCGTAGACACTGTGTTTCCAGAACTTAGTCCCTGTAAGCCGCAGCGAACAGAAGTCGTAGACTTTAGTGAAATAGAATCAGAGATGATGAAGTCTTATTCTGGATTGTCGGAAGATGAGAGGCTAGCGGGAGACCCTGATTGTGTAACAGAGGTTCCCTACAACAGAATCCTAAGTCGCACAGGTAAAGCCGGAATCCAATCGGTAATCAGTGCCGCTTGTAGAATTCACTCGGTTCTACATTTTATTAAGTCAATCGCTACCTTCTCTAAGTTTAAGCCAGACTTTGATAACAACTTCAGCGATCTTTACGCATCGTTCATAGTAGAAGAAATGGAAAAGGGCTTCAAAGACGCCCAACAAAACGAGTTCTTCGAGTTGTTTAATCCGTTCAAGGATGAGGAGTTCTGGTATGCCTTCTTGGAACAGTCGGTTCAGACCTACGGAAGACTATTAGATGAGGGTGAGGTTATTGACCCTCCCGAGGATGTTATCCAGGCTTTGATTAGACTCAATAACATTCAGGAGCGCTACAACTATCCAGATCGCAAAGATCTGAAAGAAGCAAAGAAAAACGACGAAGTAACAATCTTCAAGACACTCAAAAACTACCGGAATGAAGACACCCTAGGTGTCGTAAAAGAAACAGAAGACATAGCCAAGATGGTACTCAAAGAGTTCGTCAAAAAAGAACTATCAGAGGTTGCTGAATCTTTCGAGATCTCAATGAAAAGAAACGATTTTATTGATGATTCTTACGCTACTAACATCTACTACTACATTCTCCACGGCGCTAGCGGTTTAACCGCTGGAAGCCAACTAAACCTACTTGGACAACTAAAGGAAGGTGTCGCCGATTCAAGTGAAGTCCTACAGAGAAACTACACCAATGGCGATGAGATGGCTCTCGAAGACGGCACTCCCTACATTGGCTACTATCACACAATGGGCGAAGGCGATAACCAGACCTTTATGACTGGCGAAGAGCACTCCGATGAATCTGTAGATTTGACTTTGTTTGCAAACAACGTAATTGTAAAAGCAGGAAGCGAAGGAATAGGTGCTGTCGAAACAACAAGACCCACAGGCACACAGCCATTTGGAATTCGGGCTTACCTAAAGACATCTCAAGACCCTAGCGACGATGTGGATCCCTTTAACATTCCATCAGCAATAACATCACAAGAGGGAAATGTTTCTGATGTTTATCCCGGCACCCTATCACTTGTTTACGCTGGGCAAAAAACCAGAGATGACGATGCTATTGCCCTGTCTGGAGAGGCAGCAGGACGCCCGGTCGTAGGACTCCAAGGTGAACTTGGGCTTCGTTATGGTCTTGAGTTCTACGCAAATGTTGGCGGCACAATGAGAACAGTTACAAAAGTAGAAGTAGATGTTCTTGATCTCCCTCTATCTAAATTACAGCCGCTGGAGCCGAGCAGTAAGGAAATGCTTTGCCTGATCAATAACCTGTTGGATGATGATAAGTTCAAATTGTTTATGCGTTATTGCCTGCCTCCAGCCAAACTCTTATCAACAATTGCTATCTACAACGATTTAGCCTTCTTGCCGTCTATTGGCGAGAGTGTTAATGATGACGCAAAAAAGAATAGTGGAGGGACTAAGCCGGGTAGAAAAGCGCTCCCTGATCCCGATGATAATACATCGCTCTCGTTTAATCCTGATGACCCCGGAACTCCAGGCTGGTATCCCAAGAAGGAGCGCCGCGCTTTCACACCGTTTGTTTTGACCTGGGATGAGTGGGATCAGACAACAATGAGAAGAACTAACTCACAACTCAAGAAGATGTTCAAGGAATACTACAACTCCCGTGATTTCGGTTCTACTGAAGAAGAAGACAACGGAATTGTTGCTACGAACCTAAAGACCTTAAGGGAGAAGTTTAGACTCTCACCCGGCAAGAGAATCCTACCTTGGTGGAAACGACGTTATTTGAGAAGCAATCCTTTCAATGCCGATGAGCAATTATGTGAAAATAAAGACGAATAACTAAATAGTAATGGAATCTGGAGGGAAATAGGTGGCTTCATACGCAGTTAGTTTACCGCTCACGCAAGATACGGGCGATGGTTACACAATGATCAAGAGAATTAAGGCTCTTGTAAAGCAGAACATAAAGATGCTCATCTTGACCAATCCTGGCGAAAGAGTGATGGAGCCTGAGTATGGAGTAGGCATAAGACAATTCCTATTTGAGAACTTTCAGTCTGATGTCTACGAGAGAATAGACAACAAGATAAGAGAACAAGTAGCCCAATACATGCCCGCCGTCCAGATTAGAAAACTTCAATTCGCCGGCTCCGATCCAGACACTAACACATTGGGGCTTTACTTGGAGTATTCCATCCCACAAATCGCCACAAGCGATTTGCTAGAAATCACTATTTAGTGTGAGGACAATTTATGACAAACAAAAAGAAAGTAGCGATCAACTACACCAATCGTGATTACGAATCAATCAGGGACGATCTCACACAAATAGCAGAGCGTTTCTATCCAGACACTTTTCAGGATTTTAGTGAAGGATCTTTTGGGGCGATGATGCTCGACGCCGTCGCTTATGTTGGAGACCAACTTTCTTTCTATCTTGACTACAACGTCAATGAGACCTTCCTAGACACTGCTTATCAGTATGGAAACGTAGTTCGCCAAGGACGAATTCTTGGCTACAAGAACACCGGCAGACCATCAACTTACGGAAAGGTCGCCCTCTATGTCTTGGTTCCTGCGTCCCCCACGGGTCTAGGACCGCAGACCTCTTACATTCCCACTCTAAAGAGAGGCACAAGATTTACTTCGCAGAATGGTTTGAGCTTTGTTCTCACCGAAAACATTGACTTCGCGGATCCCAAAAACCCAGTCGTTGTTGCGAGAACAGACACGACAACTGGTGCGCCAAGTTACTACGCCATCAAATCTTATGGTGATGTTGTCTCTGGTTTCTTTGGTGTTGAGCAAGCAGTTGTTGGAGGCTTTGAGAGATTCAAGAGAATTAAACTATCAAACGCAAACATCTCAGAGATCGTCAGTGTTACAGACACGGATGGAAACGAATATTTTGAGGTTGATTATCTAGCCCAAGACATCGTCTACAAAGAATTGACCAACAAGAACTACAAGGCAGACAACGTGCCTTCTATTCTTAAGCCCCTGCTCGTGAGTAGAAAGTTTCAAGTAGTCCACGAGCCTGAAGGTGTCTATCTTCAATTTGGTTCTGGCGAAGATGGTGCGTCCGACGTGGTTGCTGAACCACAGAACGTAGCTATGAACATCTTCGGCAAGAGCTATGTTACAGACACGGCTTTTGACCCAAGCAGATTAACGAATAACCGAAGCTTCGGGATTGTCCCCGCCAACACAACACTTACAATAGCTTTCAGACAGACAAATCCAACAAACTCAAACATTGCTGCTGGCGGACTAAATCAAGTCTCAAGTGTCTTGATGGACTTTGAGGATCTTTCAACGCTCGCCGCCAGCGAGGTTTCGTTTGTTCGCAACTCGGTTGAGGTTTCTAACGAGGAGCCAATCGTAGGTAATGTCTCAAACCCAACAACAGCAGAAGTCAAGCAGAGAATTTACGACACGTTCCCAACACAGAATCGTGCCGTCACCCAGAAAGACTACGAAAACCTATCCTACAGGATGCCTCGTAAGTTTGGCTCAATCAAACGCTGTTCTGTCCAGAAGGACCCAGATTCCCAAAAGAGAAACTTGAATGTTTACGTGATCTCGGAGAACACTCTCGGCAAGCTCACAACAACCAATAACACAATCAAGAAGAATCTCAAGGTTTGGCTCAACAACTACAGAATGATTAACGACACAATAGACATTTTGGATCCGTTCATTATCAACTTTGGGATCAATTTTATGGTCAAGCCTGATAATTCCGCCAACAAGTTTGATGTCCTCAATCGTTGTGTCGAGAGGCTAGCAAACAAATACAGAGACCCGATGTTCATCGGCGAGAGGCTTTCAATCTCCGAGATTTTCTCGGAACTAAACAAAGTGAAGGGCGTCCTTGATGTTGTTAAGGTTCAGATTACAAACAAAAACTCTTCTGACTACTCCAGCGTAGTGTTCCCGGTTCAGGAAAACCTATCACCCGATGGTGACTACTTACTAACACCGCAGAACGCAATCCTAGAACTGAAGTTTCCAGAAACAGACATAAAAGGTAAGCTAAGATAATGGCTATTAAACGTTACAAGGCAGATGCCGACAACACAATCGTAAATGCTTACGAGTCGAACCTGAGAACAAGAGCCACAGGCTCCAACATGGGTCAGGCTGATGTAAGTGAGATCTATTCAATCTATGGTCGCGAATCTACTTCGTCTGCTGAACTCTCGCGCGTTCTTACAAAGTTCGACATCGCCTCTATCGAGTCCGATAGAACAGCAGGAACAATCCCAGCTAAGGATAGTGTGAGCTTTTACCTACGTTTATTCAACGCAGAGACCTCCAAGACTGTTCCGAGAAACTTTACCCTAGTCGCACAAGCTATCTCAAAATCTTGGACAGAAGGGGACGGTCTAGACCTCGAAAACTACAAAGATTCCGGTGTCTCTAACTGGATTTCTGCGTCTTCTGGTGTTGCTTGGGACTCCGCTGGCGGCGATTACCACGCTTTGCCTGCTTACTCGCAGTCATTCTCGACAGGTCTTGAGGACTTGGAGATAGATGTTACAACTCTTGTTGAAGAGTGGATCGATGACTCAAAGAGCAACTACGGCATCGGCATTCGCCTGACTTCTTCCGAAGAGTCCGCTTTGACCTCCTACTACACCAAACGCTTCTTTGCGAGAGGAACACAATATTTCTTCAAGAAGCCGGTAATTGAGGCGCGGTGGAACTCATCTTTACAGGATGATAGAGGCGATTTCTATATGTCTTCTTCTCTCGCACCAGCAGCAGACAATCTCAACACTCTTTATCTCTACAATTACGTTCGTGGAAGACTAACAAACATCCCGGCAGTAGGAACAGGCGAGATTTATGTTGATCTTTACGAGACACTTGGTGGCGATGCCCTCACACAGACCATCGCCACTCCCGCCACAGGCGGCTATGTCTCGACAGGCATCTATTCCTGCTCGGTCTGCCTAACAGGAACTTACTCTAGCCTACGAGATGTTTGGCACACAGGCGGCGTCCAATACTTTACTGGAACAATCTCCACACAGACGGTTGCTGCGACAGCAGTTTCAACTGGTAACAACCGCTACATCACGAAAATCAAAAATCTTAAAAACAAATACTTCTCTGAAGAGGAAGCACGCTTCAATGTTTATGTGCGAAGCAAAAACTGGTCCCCAACTATTTACACAGTAGCGTCAAGCGAAATAGAAAACACTATTATTCCTAGCGCATCATTCAGGGTTTATAGAGTCTTAGATGGTTACAATGCTATACCACACGGTACTGGATCGGATCTTCAAACAATACTCTCCTATGATGTTTCTGGAAACTATTTTAATCTTGATATGTCCTTGCTCGAACCCGGTTACGAGTACGGCATCAAACTTGCGTTTTACGATTCACAGCGTCAAAGCTGGCTTGAGCAAGACCAGAAATTCCTATTCAGAGTAGAAGATTATGAGTATTAAAGACCTATTCGGCAAATCAACTAACTATGTTTCAGAAACAAATCAAAAAGATGCTTTCGCAGACGCGGAGTCGTCAAGAAACGTAAAACAGATTGTCGAAAAACAAAACTCGTTTGAGCCACAGATCGACTACACCGATCCTCAAACATTCGCAAAGTACGGCTCTGCCGAAATGTATTATAAGTCTGCGATTGATCGCATTCTTGACTTCTACCCCTACGACGGCTCTGACGCAGAATACAACAACTTTTACAACAAATCTCTCGACATCGAGAAGTTCATCTTTAACACGACCTACCCAAGAACAAACGGGTTCGTGGACTTTAAGGGAACATCCCACATCAGCCTAAAGGGCGGACCACACACAATCGCAGCCTCCAACACAAAGGGGCTATTCAAAGATCCGCAATCTTCACAGCGAGAGACCGCAAACATCTACGATGAAGACATCTACACAACCGAAGGTCTTCCGTCTGATTATGGTCAGGGCACAAGAGAATCAAACTTAAAGTGCGACTTTCAAACTGGTGTCTCTGTTGAGTTCTGGCTAAGTTCATCAGCGATTGCGACAGACGACAAGCAAGCAATCTTTCACATAACAGGTTCAGGACAAGATGACGAACTAACCATCTTCCTATCTGGAACAACTGGCTCTCCATTCCACGTTCGTTTGAAGGAGAATAGCCTACCAAACATTATTGATCAGAAGATCGGAACAACTCCGACTACTTCTTCTATTCTCGGATGGAACCATTACGCTCTTACATTCAAGAGCGCCAGCGCAGGAATAGCATCCAGACTCTACGTCAATGGTGCCCTTGACGCCCAAACAAATCTAGGCTCAACAGGCGCAGGCACATTTGAGCAGTCTGGTTCACTTGGCTATGTTGCTTCGGGATCTGCGACCGAAACACGCCTAAACGGCGCGATGGACGAATTCCGATTCTGGAAGGTCGAGAGAACAGCACAAGACATCGGCAGAAACTGGTTTGGGCAGGTCAGAGGTGGCTCTAACACAGACATTTCTAACACGACACTCGGTGTCTACTACAAATTTAACGAAGGCATAACAGGCGTTACAGCCCAGGACAGCGTGGTCTTGGACTACTCTGGTCGCGTTTCAAACGGAACATTCACGGGCTACACTTCAACAACTCGCAACACTGGCTCTGCTATTGTGCTTGCTGGCGCTGCCGCGAAAGAGTATCTTGACCCAATTATCTACGCCAACCACCCGGATGTCTCTGCTTTAAGAACAAGTTTGATTGAGGCTGGTTCTATCTATGATTCTAACAACAATGCCTCCATAGGCAGCATGATGCCGGGCTGGGTAATCGATGAACACGAGAGCGATGAAAACAGCAACTTTAAGTTCTTGATGCACATCGTAGGCTCTTACTTCGATAAGATTCGCCTACAGATCGCCGCCCTCCCCGATTTCAAGACCCCGGTTTACACAAGCTCATCTTTCAAGGCACTCCCGTTTGCCGAGCACCTACCCGCCTCTTTGGGTCTTGAAACTCCACAGATTTTCGTTGATGCCGATGTTATAGAGCGATTCTTAAACAGAAATGAAACTGAGAACTATGAGTTTGATTTAAACGACACAAAAAATCTCATTTACCTCAACCTCTACAACAACTTGACTTATCTATTCAAGTCAAAGGGGACTCACAAGGCAGTAAGGAACGTCCTACGCGCCTTCAACATTGACGACAAACTCGTAAGATTCAACACTTACGCTAACAACTTCGTTTATGATCTTGAAAACAACCTACAACAAACAACTGTTTATGATTCTGTTGTAAACTTCAACAACCCCAGTAACCTCGGCGCAGTCGTCTACTCTACAGCATCAGCCGACAGCACACAACTTGGCTACATTTCTTCCTCAAACGATAACAACCACGAGGATCGCTACGGCTTTACACTTGAAACAGATGTAATTTTCCCCAAGTTTATTCGTTCAATCGACACGTTTGATAGAAACTTTATCACGTCTTCTTTGTTCGGCATTCACTCTGCGAGCGCTGACTCCGCAGACACCACAATCTTTGATCCGAGCATCTACGTTTTCGCCGAAAGAGAACAAGCTTACAGCAAGAACATTCGCTTCCGCTTAAGTTCATCCCTACTTTCAACTACCCTCACAAGTAGCAACTTCTTGGGTGTCTACAATGACAACCAGTGGAATCTTTCTGTCCGCCTACGCCCAGACACCTTTGGATTAACTGGCTCTGTCGCTGGTGTAACTACCTCTAACTACATCCTTGAGTTTACTGGCTACAACCAGCTTCTTGGTGAAATTAGAGAATCATTCACGGTGACCGGCAGTGTGGCTACGGGTTCCGCCCAAGACCTTCTGCATTCGCCAAAGAGAATTTATGTTGGTGCCCAAAGAACAGACGTAACCGGCTCACTTATCAACAAGTCAGATGTTCTTGTCTCAGCGACTCGTTTCTGGAATAAGAGCCTAGATGATTTGACCCTCAAACAACATGCTTATGACTTTGAGAATTATGGAATCAAAGACTCCAATAAGCACCTGTCTCCGCTTGATAGCGACAATGCTAAAACATTAAATTCTCACACTCTCGTTCTAAACTACGACTTCTCTGGAATCACCACATCTGATGCTGCTGGGGAGTTCTCTGTAACAGACATCAGTTCGGGCTCGGTCGAGAACAGAACAAAATTTGGAAAGCTTGGAGAGATCTCCAGTTACCTCTATCCAGCCCAAGGCAAGCATTTCGGGATCTCATCCACGAAGGCAGTAATCAAGAAAGAGTCAAACCTTCACCAGTTCATCGATCCTGAGAAAGTCATCAGCGATAATCTCGTTCAAGTTAGAACTGAAGATGATAAGTTATTCGACACCCTGGACACCATTCCAAACTATCACTACTTGCTTGAGAAGAGCATGTACGCAGCAATCTCAGAAGAGATGCTCAACTTCTTCGCAGGTGTGGTTGATTTTCACAACCTTATAGGACAGCCGGTAAACCAATACCGAATGAATTACAAGGGTCTTGAGAAGCTAAGAGAAATCTTCTTCCGCAGAGTCTCAGAAGTCTCAGAAGTAGAAAAATTTGTAGACTATTACAAATGGTTTGATGATTCGGTTTCCCAAATCATCGGTCAACTAGTCCCCGCCTCTGCTGATTACACACCCGACATTCTAAACACAATAGAATCCCACGTCTTAGAGCGTAGCAAATACCAACACAGAATCCCGATGATGGCGTTTACTTCATCTACCGAAGGCGTTGCTTTCGGTGCGGAAGAGATGCGCTACAACTGGAACAGAAATCACGCTCCAGTCAGTGGACTAGAGAGCGAGAACTCAAGCTGGTGGAAAGAACGCGCCGAGAGAGAAGGGACTATTTCTTCTGGTGATGCAACTGTCGATGCAGAAAGAACACAGATTCGTAATGTTACCACAAACCAGACTAATGGCGGCGTTGGTAGAAGTTTTACGAACACGGGCAACAAATACTCTCGATCTAGTTTTAAATATCGCACACTATCTAAGGGTCAAGTCTTTGAGTCCAAGGTCTCAAGAGAGATCAAGGGCGGCGTAAACTTCGAGCACAACAAAGACATTCACTATTCCTACACCGCCCTACATCCAGGCGGTCCAGTAAACCAAGAAGATAACATCTTTGTCCCAAAGAACGTCCTCGTTGGCTTTACCGAAGACCTCGTAGCCCTTGAGGACACCACCGACGCCCCCGAGAACCCCGCAGCGAAGGTCAAGAGAAACATTCTCGTCCAGCACGGACGCGATTGGGAAGAGGGAGTTGGCTACAAGAACGTCAAGTCTGCCTTTGCATTCCCATTCAACATAATTTCTTCATCTGTTCGTTCTGGTTATAACGCAGAGGTCGTCGCAAGAGTAACAGCAAGCATCGAAGTGACCAACCTCCACAATGATGTTTATGGTCCAGACATGGAACGCCCAATGCAGGGACCATTTACCAACTACGCAGTTGGTGGACATCAGTCTCGCCACATCAAGCTAAACGATGGCGGCGACAACTATCTAAACCGTCCCGAGGCTTGGAAGATTCTTTTAGGCAAGTGCTCGACGGTTACTGGCGCAATCGGAATGGTTGGTGCTGACTACCCCTATCCCGAAGCAAACGCTGTAAACGAAAATCCCTATCCAATGACGGGCGCTCAAAAGGCAACCTACTTCCGTGACGAGTTGGCTAAGCGTCCTGTAAACATCCGTAACATTCAACACAGAACTGGCTCAACCATTCTCGGCAACTATGAACACAACTATCAGGTTGTTAGCACGGTTGGCGGACACTCTAACCCCAGAGCGTTTATTGACGAACAGCCAACACTACCTTCTATAGCCCAAGGCGCAGATGTCGTCAAGACAATTCTCGACATAGAGAGAGGTCGCGGCGGACACTTCTCATTCGTTGATGATTACAATGCTGGCTATCTAACAGGCTCAGGAAACTACAAGAACAAGACAGTGATAGTAAGCAGGTTCTCGGCTCCCGGTTCACTAGAGACTTCTGCGCCTGCTTTCAATGACTTCCGCGCATCAGAATTATCTGTCTATAACTCGATCCCTTACAGAAACATGACATCTCGCCGCCCATTCCAGGGCGTGACTTCATCCATTGTTTCCGAAGAGAATTCAGCATTCAGAAACTTCGATCACACCGGCAAAGACTTCGGTCTAACAAATTTAGCTGCGAGGCACGCTGGGAAGTTCTTCCGTGATTCAGTCTATCAGTCTAATCCCGGCGCTTCTGACGATGCGTTTGATGAACTGGCTTCTTTTCACAAGACCCATCGCAATAGCCTATTATTGGCTACGAGCGAAAGTTGCAGAGAGGTTTATGATAACCTGAACATCCAGCATCAAATCCCACGCTCTGATCGCCAATACTCTTGGATTGGTACATCAATCACGCACACCGGCACTTGCGAGCCACGCTATTCTGGCTTTATGCAGACAGACTCGCCACTCGCCCCTTACTACGAGATTACCGGCAACTACTACCCGTTCTTCGATTATGTGTCGGCGTCTTACTCTAAGAACGGCATCTTTCAGAACACTACAAGATTAAACATCTTTAACACAGATCCGGTTGACTCTCAAACCAACACCCTAGGCGCTTCTCCAATAACAGGAGCCTTGAGTGTCCCTTCATCTGGGCAAAAACTCCACACTCTTCTTATTCGACGCGGCGATAACTATGGCTGGAACTGGCGCACACTTCACCAGAAAGATCACCCGATCTTGGACCGAGAGCACAAGGAGAATCTACTAACTGCCCTCAAGAACGAAGAGATAAAAGAATTCCGCTTACCTCCGGTTTCCATGAAGGGTAGACCCGTAATGGTAAACATGGATGTCGGCGGCGAAAACGTCACTCTCAAGGCTACTCACAACAACGAGAAAATCTACTTCAACGAAAGAGAGCTTAATGATCTAGTCTTCCAGACCGAAGACCCAACAATCACACCATTCGACCAGTTGATTGGCGTAGCACAAGACTACAACCTAAACTGGGTGCGTTACTCTGAGACCTTGTTCCCCTCCACAAGAAACGAGTTCTCAAGCGGATCACGCGAGAGAATTGGCTATGATAACAAATTCTGGAGAGATAATCGCACCGCGAGAACAATTTTGGGCACCACATTTAGCAACTCATTCAACAGGGTGGTGAAACAATCTTCTTGGGTTCTTGATGCGCCTACTGATTTTGTAAACGCCGGCATCCCCGCGATCAACTATGGAGATGCTGGAGAATTACAAAATCAATATTTGTTTATCTCAAGAAGCGCTGATGATCAAAAAATTAAATATGGAGAACTCGGCGCTCTTTATTCTTTGAAACAATTCGTTACTTCACCAAACTCAGTAGTTTCTAGAACAGGTTTTGCCCAAACAGCAAGTTTGAACAATTCCTTTACTGATATCGTACAAATACGAAGAGGAGAGGCTGCCTGGGAAACTGGAGTAAACGCCACAATCAACACTAAGTCTGGAAGCTCTTTCATAACTTCATCGCATCCTTCCGAGCCCTGGTTTGACGAATACGGCGACTTCCGCGAAGAACTACAACTTGTTGCGAGAGATTACGCCATTATCCCAGAGTTCAGAATCTCTGAGCACATCAACAATTACGTCAAGGGCGGAACTTTCAACAAGTCCAACTTCGACACCTTCGAGATCCCCGGAACAACAATTAGCAGTTCACAGCAGGACTTCTACAAAGACTACTCTAACTCTGACTTCTTGCGAGAGTTCGCGAGCATAAAAGACAAGTCTGGCTTAAACGCAAAAGAAATAATGTTGACCTGCAAAGCAGCAGTCCGATTCAACCCCTACAAGGGTTTCTATCCAGCGCAGAGAACACTTGACTTAGTAAGCCAATTCTCAAGTTCTTTCGCTGCCGGAATGGGTTCAGATTATACTGGTTCTGGTGGGAGCGGCATAAGAGATTATAATAGTTTGGGCTCTGCATCAAGAACCATGTTCCGACCATTAATCCAGCCTCTATTCGCCCCAGGCATTCTCTACAACTCCATCAAATCTGGAATTGCGGTTGACTATCCAGTAGTCAACAATAAGAAGAAAATTTCAACATTCAACTTTAGTGGCTCTAACACATCCTCTGAAAATTATATGTTAATTTCAAATACCTCTTCACTCGGAGTCGCAGATGATTATGATCCTAATAATTCATACTGGGATCTTCGTGTACCATTTGAGGCTATGGTAGAGCCCGGCAAATACATCGACAAGGTTGAGTTCTTAGACTCTGAGCCACACCCATCAGCATCAATAAATGCTACGGCTTCTATGGATGCTTCTGTCTCTGACGGAGTCTATGAGCTTATGGCTAAGAACTTCTTTGGGCAGACAGGCGACTTCTTCTTGAAGAACTCTTCTTACACCAAGGTTGAATCAGATCTTATCCAAGACGGACTCAAATTTAAGACCGGCGAAGTCTTCGCTGCGAGACTAAAGATTAGAAAGTCCCACAACGGCAAGAGATTCTATAATGAAGAATCTGGTTCAGATGGTGCTAACACATACTTCTCAACAAACGGAGCTTTGGCAACTCGCAGCACCGGTAGCAATGTTATCTCTTTGAGCGCCTCGTTCCCAATCCCACAGGATCCAGCCCACAATTCTAGTTTCCAAGAAACCTTCACAATGTATTCCCGCCCAACCGCATTCGGTCCAGCAGTCAGCGGAAGAAACTCAGATTCTTCAGAGGATCACGCAGATGCTTTCTTGAGCGGAACACTCGATTCCCTCGAAGGCTATAACTGGGCTTACACACCCCCCTATTACCACGGCGAGTCCTGGGTCGATTTCATCTTCCGCCCAGATTCCACCAAAACCTACACACTTGAGGACATCCTAACAGAAACCGAAACTGTCTATTGGCGCGTAGATCCCGGCAGACAGATTGGCGGAATCGCAGATTCACAACAAACCAATTCTAATCAATTCCAAAGAGCACTAATTGATTATGGCTTCGACAACACCTCAGCAATTGCCGGACAACAAGCCACATACGGCGGTTCTGTGGTAAATAAAAATGCCATGCAACTTGATTCATCCCTCAACCTCTTCGGTGTTGAGCGAGTCCCCAAGAAGCGTAAAGACAAATTCGGTAACACGATCCTTGACGAGAACGAACTCGCCGGCAAGCGTTGGGTCATCCAGCCCAAATGGGAAACACCGATGCTCAACTTTGCGAATGTAACAAGCGGCTCAGGCAACATCACTTATCCGACAAACTTCTCCGAGTCTGTTCCACGCGGAATGTGGCACCAGTTTGGCGAAATGCCGACAGATCCAAGCACAGGCGTGTTCTTGGAAATCGGAGACATTCCAAACGATTGGCTCAAATACCATTATGATGTCATCAACATGAGTTCATCTTATAACAACAACGACCCGGCAGGCTCAGGCTCCACAGCCTACCTCGATTATCAGTCATTAAGTGACCTGTTCGGCTTCTCACGCTCACAGAAAAAAGACAGCGCAAAAGTGCGCCTTGGAGAAATTGCCGACAAGAGAGAGGTCTATGAAGCCGTTGTTGCTATCCCCTACATCGTAGAAGCAAACGAGGACTACTCTGGAGATCAAAAGAAAGATGCTATCAACCGCAAGAAGTTCGTAAGCATTCCGCGCCAGCGCTTTGATGCTGCCCTAATAGACAGAGAAGGCTCCAAAGATGGCGACTCTCTTGAAACAGCAGGCGAGAGCATCCGTAAGATGGTCCAGAAGATGAAGCGCTACGTCCTCCCGCCACAGTTTGACTTTATCAACTTTGACGAGATCGACCCGGTTGTAATGTACTTCTTTGAGTTCAAGTACGAGTTCGACAAAGACGATCTCTCTTACATCTGGCAAAACCTTGCCCCGAGAGACTACAAGAAGATTACATTCCAAGAGGCATCTGTCTCACACGACCTAATGAACACCGAGTTACTCGAAGAACAAAACATTATCGACAACCCAAACCTACGCTGGATGGTCTTCAAGGTCAAACAGAAAGCCACCAAGGACTACTACGATCTCATTCCGCCACAAATCAAGGCTGCGAGACCCACAACCAACCTCGATAAGCCCGAGACAGACAAGGATGATGAGTACCTACAGTTCAACTGGCCATACGATTACCTTTCCTTCGTAGAACTAGTTAAACTTGAGGCTGATGTTCTCTATAAAGAAAAGCCTGAAGAAGACACAGAATGAAGTTCCTGAACAAGAAAGAGCAGGTGTTCGACATTCAGCTTACCCCTTACGGTAAGCAGAAGTTGTCTATGGGAAAACTGAATCCAACTTACTATGCTTTCTTCGATGATAACGTGCTCTACGACATTCAGTATGCACACTCCGGCGCAACAGAAGTCCAGAACGAAACGCACAAACGCATCAAGCAAGAGACCGCCTACCTTGAAGGGCAGGTGCTCTTTGATCAGATTCTCTCCGGCACAACGGGTGCGGGCGGATTGTTTAATGAAGTCACCTTGGTTCAGAAAGATAATCTCTACACAACAGATGCTTTCATTGGTGACGCGCTACTACAATCACAAGAACAAAATGTAGCGCCCGCCTGGAAGGTGATTGCTATGCAAGGCAACATCTCTTCGTCTGTTCCAACATTCACAGGAAGCTTATCTCCGAGCACAACCAGCCGAAATAGGATGGAAGCAGGGATTACGCAAATTAACATCGATGCGAATTACGCCCTTGTAGCACAAGGTTCAGAGGTTCGTACTTCATTCGAAAACTTAAGAAATGTTCAAGACACATCTCGCTTATTTGCTGACGACACTGTTGTTCGTTTGGAACAAAGAGACGCGCTCATCTACGTGGAAGAACTAAACACGGAACTTCTTGTTGATAACTTTGATGTAGAGGTGTTCGAGGTTCCTATCGCCACAAGCGCCGAACTACGCCGCCTCTATTTCAAGAACAAGGTGCCCCAAGTTGTAGATGGAATGCTCGTCCACTCTGCTCCGGTCGAGAACACACAAGAACTAGACACAGATAGTGTAGAATATTACTTCTCAATTGATAGAGATTACCAGATTGATCGAAAGATTGCCTGTAAGTACATCAATCAGTTCAACACAGAGGACTATTTAATAGACCTAGATTTCGATTGTGAAGACATAGAGGGCGAAGACCTCTACTTTGATATCTACGGCAGAGTTACGGAGTCAGAAATATGTCCAGACTAATCTTTGAAGGCGACACTATAAGCCGTTTTGGTAAGAAGATTCCAACTCCGTTCATCGAAAAGATAAAGATTTTTGAAGATCACATTGAGCCGACAATCTCAATTTATCTACATATTACAGAAGACGACGCCACCAATCAAGAAATCTACACAGACTTGAGTAATCTTTACCTTCATTCTGGTTTTATGAGAATTAGAACAATTCCTGAACAATTGAGCCTGGGAGAAACATTTGTTCTTGTCTCAGATCAAATTTACAACTCGCAAGCAAAGAGGTTTGCAAAATTTACCTACTCACCCAGCCAGGAATACGGAACCATAGTCGGAACCGCAATTGATAGACCTGAAAGGGCATTAACAAGGACTTCTAAGAGAGACACTTATTATTCTTGCTTCATCAGCGTCGCAGTGGATGATGATCTTGGAAGTCAAAATTCTAGCTTGACTACACAGAATGATTCATCCGGCAAAATAGGAGAGATCGATGCACGAGGTACTTATGCTCGATATTCCAACATCTCTTCGCCGCTTGTTTATGAAAAAGTCTTTACTGCTCCGTTAAGTGGAGCCGGAAACAACAGATTGGCTACGGATCCTGTTGTAATCTATGAAGACGACGCTGGGCTTCCCTCCGAATCTGTTCCTCTACAATCAATCCAGAAAGGATTTTACAAGACAACCGAGACCTTCCGAGAACAACTAAAGAAAGAGATCGACAACCTTGTAGCCTCTTACGGAACAACTGAAAATCAACGGCTACAATCGCTTCTAGACAGCATCTCATTTATAGCTCAGACCAAGAGCGAGAATGTTGACTTTATTGTAGAGTTAGATAAAGTCAGAAATTCATTCCCCTCAAGAACAAGCACAAGTGCTGTTGGAACTTTATACAACAGATTGAAAGACATCTTGTTTTCAGCGAACGATGCGTTGTTGCTTGGCGAGGGCTTACAGAAGAAGCTCGTCCCCAACACGAAACTTATTGATCTAAGAGGGACAATCTCAGGACAAGAGTGGTCAAGAAGAGATGAGGTCACCTATGAGCCAAGAGTGGATGATACTGGGGACATTCTTTACAGAAATGTTTTTATGGAGAGGCAACAAATAGAGACTCCGAAAGTTATTACTCTTTCTACTGGCGAACAGCGGCTTTATGATGCTGGTTCTGGACTGAGAGAGCCTAACTTTGACGTGACCTCAATTTTTGGTTACTTTTTCTTTGATTATGAAAAGGCGCTCCACAAGAAAAGCAACATTTCACAAATTTACGAAGTTGAAAAGCTTTTAGAAATTTTTGGTAACCACGCACTCGATGGCTTTTTTCAATTCCAAAGAACAGAACTAAGAAAATTCAGTCGCAGCAACCAAATAAGAATAATTATAACTCGCTATAAAGACAATCTCCCCCTTACTCAACAGCTTCGTGCGGCATCTGGAACTATTCCAGTCTATAAACTAACTTATTACGAGCCCGACAACGCAAACAATTTTACACAAATCCCCTATGTTATCCCAAGAGCGTTCGATACAGTAGAGGGTCTTGGCGGCTATAGACTTATGGCGTTTGAATTCCAAGACTTTGAAGCTTACGATGACTCACCTGACAGTTCCACGATCAGAAGTACTTCGTCTGATCGTGTACAATCTTATAGATTCAACATCTACATATTTGATAACACTCTAGGTTTTTATGAAATGTTGGTCTCTCAATTTGAAGATGCTTTAGCAGAGATCAAAGAATATTTAGACTTTGCTGAAGACTTTTGTAGCTATAACAACATAGATAATAGATTCAATGACTTTTTTAAACAAGGGGTTACTGATTACTTTGAACGACAAGGTTCTGTGCCCTGGGAATTATCACCCAAGCTTTATGCAATTCATCTTGATTTAGTAAGAGACCAGTTCTCTGGCGTCGCCTCATCAATGTCTAGGTTTGCTAAAGAACAGGTTAGCCTAATTTCTCCAAATAACGGAACATTGGATGTTTTAAGAAATTTTGTTCAAGAAATGGAAGATTTTTACGAGACTTACTACGGCGTAGCAGGTGCAATAACAAAAACTATTTCTTCTAGAAGAAGCCCTGACGGAACTCTAGAGCCAAGTCTTAGAGACAACACAGAATTTATAGCGACCCTGGGGTATGATGATCTGCCAGACATCGTAGATTTTACGGTAGATTTGCCTCCTACCCCAACAATTATACTTTGGAATGGCACAGAGCAATTTGCAGACCAACAGGATATAAAGACATTTATAAATACTCGATCTGCGACATTAGCCGCAGCCCGCGCCGAAAGCCAGACTTTTGAAGGATTCAAAGTAAGTAACAATGGCTTTGAGACACTTAAAGGGCTGGAGTCAAGATTAAATGAATCTTCGGCTGTAAAAATAAGAAAATTCATAAATTTGATTATGAAGTTTCTGTCGAGACTGCCAACATCGGAAGACACCTATGCAACAAGAAAGTCTCAAATTAATCAAGAAATAAATACTATCCTAAACACAGATGACAACGATAGACCACAGAGATATAAAGATTTGTCAGAGAATGATGTTGATTTTGTGCAGGAAAATCGCGCCGTCTTTGGAAATATTGGGTTAATGTTTATTAAGTCTGAAAAAGAAAAGTTAATCCCAGACACGTATCAGTGGTTCAGGCAGAAAACAAGAAACATAAGGAACTAAAGATGTCAAAGCAATCAAATCTAGAAGAGTTTATATTAATAAACAGTGCCTCCGGTCCCAACCTGAAGACATCAAGAGAGGCTAAGAAAATTTTAGATCAAAATAGCCTAGGTTCCAATTTTGAAGAAGACGGCAGGATGAACGATTGTTACAACTTTTTGACAACTATTGGAATCTCTGTTGACGCGATTTCTCAAAAAGACTTCTCTTTCAAGCAAACTAAAAAAAATGAAGAGGCTGTCGCCAACCCCAACATCATAGAACGAAAAGACTTCAAGAAATTTAATAATGAATACGACAAACCAGACGACAAATTTCCAAATGAAGATGATCCTTTTTATCAGCTTGATGACGCCCGCGATAAAAACGAAAAACAAACAAATAAGATAGACTCTATAGACAAGAGCGACCTATTGGTTGACATCGTGGATGACATTTTGAAGATAAATCTAGTCAACAATAACTCTGTGAAACAATTTAGGAGCCTTAAATAATGAGAAAGTTAGCTGACAGCAGCGCAAAGTCTGATACCAGATCCACCCGAGCCTCTCGTGCTCGCGAAGCGAACCTCACCGCCCGCGCCGCAGCAAGGGCACGACGCGGCTCACGCGAACAGATCGGAGAAGGAGTCGCAGCAGATTCAGGTCGCTCAGCAGATCTAAATTCTATCAGACCATTAGGGGGCGGACCAATAGCAACCGCACCGCCACCCGGCCAGACTGCCACAGATCGTCCTACTGAGTTACTAATTGAAGAACAGATCGAAGAAAGAGAGGACATCCTCGATGATAGCGGAGGAAGCTCTGAAGCAACTGAGGTTCTTGGAGATGATGAGGAGGAAGAACTCACCCTAATCAAGAACGAGGTTTTAATGGATTTTAGTGCTGAGCTTAGTGCCGATGGGTTTTATCAAAGTATAAAACCAATCTATAAATCTCTTTCTTTTGCTTCTATAGTGTCAAGGACAAAGGAGAAATCCAACACCTCCGTTTTGATTGGCAAGACTTATTTTAAGTCAGGCAGGACAGTTCTAGAAGACTTTAGGGGAATTTCTCAACTCTCCCCACCGCAGGTGGACTCTACAACAAGAAAAATCATTTATTCAAATTCGGAAAGAAGCCAGATTACTTCCAAAATTGTAAGTTCTGAGAAATTAAATCAAGCACAACTTCTTGAATCTATTGAAGGCTTTCTTGATGCGCCCCAATCACCTTCTTTTGAGGGTGCTATTGTCACAAATAGACTTGAGAGCACCAAAAAGCTTAAACTTACATCACTTCCCTCGGACACACCAACCACACCAACTACAGAGTCAACAACTTCACCCGGGTCTAGTTACTAAAAATGACTACCAAGACCATCAACGTAGCAGACTCAAATCTCATTTCTGGCTCTTCTGAATTGATTCGCCAAGCCCTTGGTGGTTATTGGGAGCCGAGCGACACTACTTTAACTGCGATTAAGACTGAACAACTTTCTCAACAAGTGATTACGGATTTTGACAGCAACTATGCAGGCACCAAAGAGCCTGTCGATCCAACTTCCTTGATCGATTCAGTTAGGTTTGCTTCTCGCCTTTACGGAACTTCAGACACATCAAAAATTCGTTCAGACGAAGAATGGAAGGCTTATGTGGCTGGTGGCACTTTTGGGGCTGCATCCTACCCTGGTGTCTATAACGAGGCAATCTATTTCGACCATAGAACCGAGATCGAACTGCCGCTATTTAATAACGAATTGACTGGGGCAGACGGAATAACTGGAAAAGCAGTAGCTGGGTTTTACAAACAATATGATAGATACCAAAGCAACCTTACAAGTGTAGCATCTGAGCATCTGATTCCAAACTTCTATTTTTTGATCGACAACGGAATCGCAGATCTTGACATCGCCAAGATGATCACTCTTGATGGAACAATAGGGGATGATTACTTTAACTATGTCGGGTTTACAAATGAATTAATAAGGGAACAGCCAAACTTAAAAACCACCGCCGCCGCCGCGACCGCCACCCAGAACGATGCATTTGAATCTGTCTTGTACTATACGGAAGTCTCAGACCCCACATTTGGCTCCATCAACACCCTCTTCTCTAACGTCGCCTCCGACAAGGGCGTCCCCCGCTACAGCTACAACAACATCAAGGATTATCTAAACGTTTCTTATGTAAATCACACCTACCAAGAGTCTACAGCACAGAGACTACAGACAAGATTACAAAACATTATGTTTTTAAATCCAGACACCCTGACCGACCACAACAATAGAATGATAGCGACTGACTTCTCTTTTCTGAAAAATGACAAAAAACAAGCAGTCTATTCATTGATGCCGATGGCTAACGACATAAGTTTTGATGTGGATGATAACGCCATCGGGCTAAAGCAAATAATAGAAGCAAACGATTATGCTCCGAGATTCCTCAAGACTCTAAAAGAGATTTTTACAAACGAGATTGATCTCAAGCCAACACCTTATTCTTTTACTCTTGAAGACACTTACAACAATGGTGTTGCCGCAAGACAACTAAACATAGTTGATCTCCCCGAGATGCTTCTTTATGACTACGAGAATTCTTTATCAAGAACTAACAACGCTTTCTTCTATGACAACTCATCAACAGAGGTGAAGGCAGCCTTCGATAACACAGGCGCTTACAGGTTTGTTAACTCCGAGATAGCAATCAACACCCTGAACGATGTTGTTGGAATGATTAACGCTGATTTTTCACCACGACAGACTTTAGAGGGTTTCTTGAATGAACCAGTGACAATAGATAAGGGGCACGAAGTTCTTGCTTACAGAGTTCAGAAAATAGGCGGACCTCCTACGGGCGATTCACGAACTGAAAACACATTACAGAACTTCTGGTTCTTTAATCAGGGCAGCGCCATTAAGTATGTAGATACCCAGGTCAAGTACGGAACCGACTACACTTACAAGATCTTCTCTTATGTCGCAGTTCAGGGCTACAAATACAGATTATCTGATCTCGCCGTAACAAGACAAATCGCCATCGACGGCGAGGACTATTGTTTAGAATTTTACGATCCCGATACGGGAGAATCCAAGAGCGAGTTCTTCTATGGCAAGCTGGAAGACAGACTTGATGCCCTCAAGGAAAGAGCCGACGAGCTTTCTGAGAGAGAGACTGAGCTTATCCTACAAATAGGGTTTTATGAGGCCACCGGCGACACCGCCGGTATCAACCACACAAAGGTAGAACTCTCCAGCGTTCGCGATGAGCTTCGTTCCATCGTCCAGCAGATCTTCAAGCTAATAGCTCAAGGAGAGACAGCACAGATAAAGAGCCCGGTCCCGTTCATAGCTGACCTCCGCATAAACATCGAACCATCTCTCAAGATTGTAGAAGTCCCAATCCAAGAAAAGACATTCAAAATCTTGGATAACCCACCAAACGATCTGATAGCAACCCCCCACCATCTTAAGGACCAGAGCAACAGGTTGGCGTTCTTTTTGTCCTACGACACGTTCTCTCCCAATCAAGTGCCCTATCCAATCGCCCTAACACCACAGGACGACCAGAATAAAGCTGACTATTTAGTAGCCAACGACTTAGCAGAAGATGACTTTACCCAGAGCGAATCAGTCTCTATGGCTGAAACCTTTGAGGTCTATCGCTTATCAAGAATGCCGACATCTTACCAAGACTTTGAGAACAATCTCCGAAAGTCAATAGACTTGAGAATCTTGAAGCAAGGACGGATTAAGTTGGACGCTATGTTTATGGAACGAGTGCGCCCAAATCAAAAATACTACTACACCTTCCGCGCCATCAACGAAAACGGCATAGCAGGAGAGTTCACCCCAATCTTTGAGGCTGAACTAATCAACGATGGTGGCTACATTTACGGAAACTTCAATCAATTAACAGCAGAAGATTTGGTTACAGATAACATTTCAGAGCCGCTAATGTCTTTCAAGAAACTATTTAATGTCGTCCCCAACATTCAGCACCTACTAATGCAATCAAATGACGCTGACTTCTCAGACTCAGCATTTAGTCAAGTAGGGAAATTTGGACTCGGAACGGCAGAAGATAAAATCTGGGGCAAGACATTCAAGCTTCGGCTAACATCGAAGAAAACAGGAAAGAAAATCGACCTCAACATCAAGTTTAATGATAGTAAGGGTTGAGAGCAATAAAAAAAATAAACTACTATTTACGAGGAGAGAGGAAAATAAATGGGATTTTTAGATAACTCAGGCGACATCATTCTTGACGCCGTGCTAACAGATGTAGGCAGAAAGAGGATGGCCGAGGGAGAATTCAAAATTGTAAAGTTCGCCCTCGGCGATGACGAGATTGATTACTCGCTTTACAACGCTGACCACCCTTCTGGTTCCGCCTATTACGACCTTGAGATTCTACAGTCTCCGGTTATGGAAGCAGCCACAAAGCAAGCTTCTTCTATCAAATATGGATTGTTGAGCATTACCAGAACTGATTTGGTTTACATGCCGGTTCTTGAGCTTAACCAGAAATCTGGAATTGATTCTGTGCTCAAGCATAACAACATCATTCTATTAGCTGCTAACAAGGCAACCTACAACACTCTCGCTAAAGATGCCGCCATCGGTGCCTCAAAAGTACTTGAGCCAAACACTCTAACTCCCGCTTCTAAGGTTATTGTTGAGTCTGGAATAAGCTCGGCTGATAGACAGCCCACAAGAGAAAACAGAGACAACATGGTCGTTAGCACCAATTTACTAGACCTACAGTTCAGCGTCAAATTCGACAGCAGGTTTGTTTCCAGTTTGGTCTCGGTGCAACCAAGACAAGATCAGAGCTTCGCTAACAACACAGACGGCTCTAGAAACATCACCCTAACAGCATTCGCTAGAAAGAAGGCTGTCTCTGCAACACAATTCATGGATAACTACGTGACTGCGATTGCCGATGGTCTTGAAGACCTAGTGCTTCAGTACACAACCGACACTGGCGGTGATGCAGCCGGCACAAACCTATCACAACTCGACGGTCCTCGCGGCGGAATGACTGCTATGTCTTTCGCACCCAGCACAGAGATTAACGCACAAGGCACCGCATCCCCCAGTTACTACACACTCTACGGCAGCACTGGTGTCGCTGCCGCTACTCTAGGCTTCACAGCCGGAACCTATGATTACATCGACACCACAATCTACGTCCAAGGTTTGACTACAGGCGCTTCAATTCAGTTGCCAGTCAGAATCGTAAGACAACAGGCTTAATCGGAGAACTAAATGCCTATCAACTATGAAGTTATAAACCCAAACACAGACGTAGCAACAACAAAGACGCTACTTCACGAGGTCATCCCACTAACAGGAACAATCGTTAGTGGAACTTACGGGACATTCCCGAACGACGACAACATCAAGAACTACTCACACGGCATGTTTCAGTCTGTTTACGACTATCCTTACCTAAGTTCTTCAGCCAATCACATCTTCGACATCTCTGTTGGTTTTGACGAAAGTTCTCCGCTTTCTGGCTCAACTAACGCAGTTCAGGAAAAGAAGAAAATCAACATGTACAACCAGTTCTCCCAGGTTATGCTTGGCTACACTGGTTCTGCAAACCGCGTCCGTCTTTTTGAGTCTGATTTACAACTAGACGAGAGTGCCGCAGACGTTATGAAAGAGGTTGTTTTCGTCAACCTTTCTCGCCTACTCACCAAGGACCAAATCAAGAAGGGCTCAATGAGCCTAACAGTCGGCACGGCATCCTGGGCTGCTCCTTTCTCTGGAACCAAGACCTTTGTTGATAACGAAGCCACAAATAACGGCGGCACCCTAAACACAGCAGCCGGCGACTATGGAATCCTCACTGGTTCAGATGGCGTTGGCGGCATCGTGTTTTATCAAGCAGGCGTCATGGTCCTTACCAGTTCTATCTGGGCAGGAACAACTGACTTCTACAGCGCTTCAACTGGAATAAGAGACTTTGACAATCAATTGGTTTCTGGCTCCATCTCTGGCTCTGCCGACGCTCTACGCCACAGACTACAGAATCTTCAGTTCAACAACACAACTGAAATCAATTCTTCTGTTTACTTCTGTCGCGCTTCACACAACAAGTTTAATTACTCAAGTAACCCGACTTACTTAAGCTCAAGCGCAATCCGCGTAAAGAACCAGAACAGAGACAATCCCCCAGTCTCTTACATCACAACAATCGGTCTTTACAATTCACAGAATGAACTCTTGGCTGTCGCCAAATTGTCTGAGCCTCTAAAGAAGGACCCGACAAACGAACTAACTCTCCGCGTCAGGCTGGACTACTAAGGAGGGCGAGATGTCCCTCAAGAAGTTCGGACGCAGCGATGTAATAAGAAATGCTATGAGGGCTTATCCTCATAGCAGCTTCTTGGTTTATTCATCTTCGGTTTACTATGATCATAGACCAATAGAAGCGGGCGGCTTTAACGGAACCGACATCTTGTCGGCTTCCGGTGGCTTGAGTTTGTTTGAGTACAATGTCGATAGAAGCGGAAGCACGACATTCTCGACTTCGACATTCACCAGACAAAGAACGGAAGCCGGTCTTACATTTGCCGGCACAAATGCCCCAATAATTCCTTATGTTATCAAAGATGGTAATAAGCAGTTCTTAAAGTCCGAAAAAAGAACAAGAACAATAACCGAAGGATCGCACCTTTCTTTTAAGATATCTGCATCAGGTCCAATGCAAGAAGTCTCAGACGATTATATGAGAATGAGTATAGGCTCTGCGCTTACAGGCTCTTCATATTCAATGTCAGCATCAATCACGAGAGAGTTGATGGCAAACGCAGGTGGCATCACCTTATTTATAAACAGTGTGGGCGACGAGATAATAGATTCAAATGGGGATACACAAGGTCGCCCAAACCACCGACATTACTATGGTCTCCGAAACTCTCTTGACTTCTATGGCACACGCTCACCGCACTACTTTGTAGAGTATTCCGCAAGCATGACAGGTCAGTGGAACAAAGACGAACAAGACATAAACCTAATCTCTGTTCCAAAGATCTTTTATGGATCTCGGATTAAGCCGGGCAGCCTCTCGCTCAAGTTCTATATCACCGGCTCCTTGGTCGGAGAATTAAAAGACACAAAATACAATGGAGAGTTAATCCAAGTCGGTCCAGAAGGCTCGACCGGTTCAGGATCAGTCGCAGGTGTGGCTATGTACGAAGAAGGCTTCCTACTACTAACAGGCAGTTGGGATCTTACTGACGGTGTGAGTTATGGTTTTGATTCATCCACAACAGGTTCGTGGACCAGATTTGCCTGCGGCGCAAACGACGGAGTACCGTGCTCTACATCTGCCTCATTCGATCTTTCCTTCAAGGGACACACAGAGACCCAGGTTCTAACGATGTTTGCCCACGCACGTAGGGGCGAAGTAAACTACTCCAACAACCCGACGTTCTTGGATTACGGACAGGATAGGCTACAACTTACATCTTCCAATGTCTATTTGGAAAACGATGCCGTCACAATTAAAAACACAGTCTCTTCCAGCTACACTGGCTTTGACGCCCCCTTTGAGAGACAAGTCTACGTCTCGCGCGTTGCTATCTATGACGACGACAAGAAGCTTATTGGAGTAGCAACTCTCGCCAACCCAGTGCTCAAGAAAGAGTCGCAAGACTTATCATTCAAGCTTAAATTGGACATCTAATGAAACCTATTATAGTGGTGTCTCCCACATTCACAAAACTGATGTCTATAGTTATAGATGTCTACGCAATCACAATCTTTCCGTTTATCATCTCAAAAGAAAAGATGAGCGAAATAACCCTCAACCATGAAACAATTCACATAGAGCAACAGAAAGAATTACTTGTGCTTGGTTTCTATCCTCTTTACTTTTTCTATTATCTTTTGGGGTTTATTAAATATAAAGATAAACAACAAGCATATTATAGGATACCATTTGAACAAGAAGCTTACGAAAACGATCAGAACCCAGATTACTTAAAAGATCGTAAAGCGTATAGCTGGAGGAAGTTCAAGGTTTGATTTTAGGAATAGACGTATCGACAAGCATCACAGGCTTTGCGGTAACCGATATGGAAGGAAAAATAGTCCTTTCCGAAGCCTGTGACCTTCGTAGAGACAAGGATTTTTTCTCCAAGTCTCTGACGATAAGGGCAAAAATTCTGGACATTCTAGAGTCTTATAGCGGCAAAATAGAGCATATCTATATCGAGCAGCCATTCACGTTCTTTAACTCTGGAGGTTCCTCGGCAAAAACGATGGCGACCCTACAGAGATTTAACGGGGTTGTGTCTTGGATGGTCTATGAGTGCTTTGAAATCCAGCCAGAATACTTGGGAGCAACACAAGCACGCAAACTTGTCGGCATCAAAGTGCCTCGCGGAACAAAAGCCAAGAAGGTCGTGATGGAACACCTGCTCGCTACTGACCCAGACTTTACAATCCAGCGCACCCACAAGGGCAACCCCAAACCGCAAGAGTTCGATAGAGCGGACGCCCTCGTTATTGCGAGAGCAGGGATCAAGGACATAGAGAACAAAGCACTTGCCGCCAGTTGATCGTCGTGTTATCTTACATGTATGAACAAAACAGCCGCTACCAAAATCCTTCATGAAACTCTTGGAGGCTACTGGGACAAGGGATCAGAGCTTCTTTTCTCGTGCCCGTCGTGCGGTCACCACAAGCGCAAATTCTCTGTTAACTTGGACAAGAATGCTTTTCATTGTTGGGTTTGTGATTACTCTGGTCGCAACATTAGGCGTGTTATTAGACGCTTTGGTCCGTATACTCAACTACAAAAATGGGACCAGATTACAGACCGGACAGATATTTCACGCTTTGCTGAACTCTTTATGGACGAAAGCGATGAAGAAATCGAAGCAAAACTTGAACTCCCGCAAGAATTCGTAAGTCTCGCAAACAAGAACCTACCTCTGTCTGCTAATAGAGCACTACGTTACCTCACCGAGAGAGGGATAACAAGAGAAGACATCCAGCGTTGGAAGATTGGCTTCTGCTATGATGGAGAGTATGGCGGCAGGATCATCGTGCCGTCTTTCGGAATGACGGGTTATCCCAATTATTTTATTGCCCGTTCTTATGTGGGACACGGGATGAAATACAAGAACCCACGATCATCAAAAAACGTTGTGTTCAACGATCTATTCACAAACTGGAACAAGGATTTGGTAATTGTTGAGGGCGTCTTCGATGCTATCCGAGCAGGCAACTCTGTTCCAATCTTGGGTTCTACTCTACGCCAGGATTCCAATCTGTTGCGCAACATCGTTCGCAACGACACGCCCTGTTACATCGCCCTAGATCCCGACGCAGCCAACAAGGAGCGCAGGATTATCCAGACGCTCCTGCGCTATGATGTGGAGTTACATAAGATTGATGTTAGAGGCTATGATGATGTGGGCGAGATGCCGCAAGAAATTTTTGAGCAACGTAAAAAAGAAGCAACGTTTATCGACCGCGACAACTACTTATTGCTAGATTTACTGTCGGCGATATGATTAATGAAACACGCTTTTACAAAGAAACAAATAAAAAACATTATCCTTGAGGAGATACAGGCAGATCTTCTCATCGAGAATACCACAAATCAGATTATTGAAGAGGGTGTGCTCGACACCATAAAGAATCTAAAAAATAAATTCTTTCCAAACAAAAGTGATGATCAAATAGAGAAAGAAGTAGATGCCGTCGAATCAAATCCAGAAATTCTAAACAAAATGCCTAGATCAAAGAGGATAGGCATTCTATTTTTAGTTGGAATGTTGGGTGGTGCTGTAGAGCAAGGCGTCTTTGACTATAGCGAACTCAGTTCTGACGCAGCCGCCGACGCTCAAAAAGTAAGATCTTCACTCCAACAAAGCGCCGAGCAATCTAAAGATGTCCAGAGCTTTATGCAGATGGCTGCTGCTGAAGCAGAAAGCGGCACCGCTACAACACCAGAAGAAGTGGACGCCAAGATCAAAGAAATTATCAAAACCTATGGCGGGTCTGTAGATGTTGCTCCCATTTCACCCGGTCGCGGAATCTTCATTGGAGGAGATCCAAGTAAAGGTAATCTAAAGGGGTTTGCCTACGTGCCTGCTTCTCAAATTCCAGATGATGAAACAATGCCTTTTATGGGAATTTCAAAGAAAGACTATGAAACACTCTTGAGGGCAACTTTCTTGTCTGGACCGGGAGGGGATGAAAGATTAGAAAATCTTGTTATGGGCAAGGGCGCAAAAGGCTCTTCTGGCTTTTGGGCTTACGACAACAACAAGCTCTTTCAGGGATACACCGCAGACTCTCCCTATGCTATATTGCCGCTTGAGTGGTCAGTTGCTTATGAACTCTTGAACAAGAGAAAGAGTAGAGGACGCCTCTAATCGCTTGACAAATCGCCCTCCCTGCGTTATATTATAGGTGAAGGAGATAATGATGATCAAGTTTTGTTTTAACGCTTTGGTAGATGGCATCGCGATGTATGTCGGCTGGTTCGCTGGAATTGCCTTTTACAACATTTGTTTCTAGCCTGGAGATAACTTGAAACGCACACCTGTTAAAATCGCACATATTGCTGATACTCACATCAAGAATCTGAAGTATCACGAAGATTATCGCGCCTGCTTTGAGCAGATGTACGAGACCTTGCGAGAGCAAGACGTAGACTACATCATTCATTGCGGCGACATCGCACACACAAAGACACAAATCTCACCAGAATTTGTAGAGATGGCGTCAGACTTTTTCAGCAATCTAAGCAAGATTGCGACCACTTTTATTATTTTAGGAAACCACGACGGCAACCTAAAGAACAGCAATCGCCAAGATGCTATTACGCCAATCGTCCAGGCACTCGATAGTGCCCACATTCGTCTGCTAAAGAACTCTGGCGAGACCTCCCTTGCTTACGGCAATGTCGTCCTGAATGTCTTATCGGTGTTTGACCGAGACAATTGGGTTCAGCCCACCGATCCAGACAAGATTAACATCGCCCTCTATCACGGCGCCATCTCTAACTGCCAAACTGACGCTGGTTGGACGATGGAGCACGGAGAAGACAATCTCTCCATCTTTGAAGAGTTTGACTTTGCGATGCTTGGCGACATTCACAAGCGCCAGTTTCTTGACGATGCTGGTCGTGTATACTACGCTGGTTCCACAGTTCAGCAGAACCACGGAGAGAGTGACGACAAGGGCTTCTCTATCTGGACAATTGGCTCCAAAGATGATTGGGACATCGAGCACTTTACGCTCCAGAACCCGCGCCCATTTATCACAGTAGAGCTAACCCCAACAGGCAAGATTCCCCGTAGAGCATCGGTGCCCAATAGAGCCCGCCTGCGTATCGTCAGCGACAACAACCTATCGCTCGATGTGATGCGTAAGGCTGTTGATGTTGCTCGCCATAAGTTTAAGCCAGAGTCGATCTCATTCTTAAACAGATCTGCTGGTAAACGCGGGAATGTTGAAGAGATTACTGATGGTATTGGAATACAGAACCTCCGAGATCCAGAGATCCAGCAGGAACTTATTTCAGAATACCTCAAAGACTATCAGGTTAAGCCTGATGTTATGTCTACGATTTATGAACTCAATTCCAAATACAACCAGCAAGTAGAAGCAAAAGAGGATGTTAGTCGTAATGTGAATTGGGAACTTGTAAACTTTGAGTGGTCTAACCTGTTCAACTACGGAGAAAACAACTCTATCGATTTCCGCAAAGTAAACGGCATTACGGGCATCTTTGGTAAGAACTTCTCAGGCAAGTCATCTATCATTGACGCAATTCTATTTACAGTCTTTAACACAACAAGCAAAAACGAGCGCAAGAATGTTAATGTCGTAAATCAGAATCGCGACTGGGGTGGTGGAAAGATCACAATCGCGATTGGCGATAAGTCCTACACAGTTCATCGCAAGGTCGAGAAGTACGAAAAGAAGTCAAAGGGCGAAACCTCTATTGAGGCAAAGACTCATCTTGATTTTTCTGTCTATGACCCTGTTACAGATGAGACTACATCACTAAACGGCACGACCCGCAACCAGACTGACGCGAACATCCGTAAGCACTTTGGGACGATTGATGATTTCCTTATCTCGTCTCTCTCATCACAGCACGGCGCTCTTGCGTTTATTAATGAGGGTTCGACTAAGCGCAAGGAGATTATCGCTAAGTTCTTGGATCTCCAGTTCTTCGATAAGAAGTTCAAGTTTGCCAAAGAAGACGCCCAGTCGTCCAAAGTTCTAATCAAGAAGCTACAGGGTCGCGACTACGATAAGGAGATTCAAAAGGCTCAGGACGCCATAGAGCAGCATAAGGCGGCAATCTTGGAGGTCGAAGCCGACAAGATCAGGCTTGAGGCAAAGCTCGCCTTCGCAAGCCAGAACGTCCAAAACCTCTCTATCAAGATCTCCAACATCCCAACGGATGTGATCGACATCCACGAGGTTCAGTCCGAGATCAAAAAGACAAAAAATAAGATAATTTCTTTATCAGATTCAATCATTGATGATGCGAGCAGACTACATAGTGAAAGAGAACGATTTGATAAGATCTCAAATCTTCTAGAAACTCTAGATTACAACAATCTTACAAGTTCTCTTGTGAGCATTGAAGAAGCTGAAAGTAGCCTTCAAACTCACACACAACTGATAGAGGTTGCGACTGAAAAGAAAAAGTTATTAGAAGACATTCCGTGCGGCACGACCTACCCTGCTTGTAAGTTCATTCGTGATGCCCATGTAGCCACAGCAGTTATTCCTGAAACGGAAAGCAAGATCGAAGAGCTACAGGACAGACTCTCTAACTTAAACCCACAGGTTGTTAGAGATCACCTAGACAAGTATCGTAAGCTTGAAAAAAAGCAAAGCGAAACTGATGGTTTTATCAAAGACCTACAATTGAGTATTGAGCGCCGCAAGTCTGCCCTTGATAGGCACAAAGCTTTGATGGACGAGCTAGCACAAAAGCAAGCTTCTTATAACGACAACAAAGAAGCAATTGAGAATCTAGAAAAACTACTAAAGGAGAAAGAACTATATGTCAAAGAAACGCAATCCGTTAAGGAACAAGTTGAGTCAAATAGCCAGAAGAAGATTGATTTTTACAAATCTCTCGGATCAGAAGAACAACGAATCCAAGACCTCAAAGAAAGAAGACTAGAGTTTGAGACAATCCAGTCGGAGTATTCATCGTATGATCTATTCTTGCGGTGTATGCATCCGAACGGGATTGCTTACGACATCATTAAACAGAAGTTGCCTGTAATCAACGAAGAGATCGCAAAGATTCTAGCGAATGTTGTAGATTTTGAAATCTTTTTTGAGACTACAGGCAACAAGTTTGACATTTTTATCAAGCACCCCAAGCACGAGGCTCGCCCTATTGAGATGGCGTCAGGTGCGGAGAAGACTATGGCTGCTATGGCTATTCGCATCGCTATGGTTGCAGTAACAAACTTGCCTCGCGGCTCAGTTTTTGTACTTGATGAACCAGCAACCTCCTTAGATGAAGAACATATGGAGGGTTTTGTAAGAATGCTTGAAGTGGTGAAGAGTCAATTTGGCACTATTTTGCTTATTTCACATTTAGATTCTCTCAAAGACTGCGTAGATATGACGATAGAGATCAGCAAAATTGATGGCTTTGCAAAGGTAAGAATGTAACCTTTTAACCTATCTTTTATTGATGAAGAGAATATGGCTGGATTTATTCGGATCTTGGAACTAATTAAGGTGTATTTCAAGAACGTCCTGCTGATTTCTCACCTTGATTCTCTCAAGGATTGTGTAGACATGCAGATTGTGATTGAAAAAGAAAGCGGATTCGCAGAGGTAAATCAATAATGAAAATAACAAAAGCCAAACTAAAACAAATTATCAAAGAAGAACTCCAAGTAGTCCTCACGAATGAAGAGGTCGAGGAGATGTTTGGCGAAGAAGTCCGCGCCGAAGTAGAGGCGATGGAAAGCAAAGAAATTACAAAAGAAGCAATAATGGAAGAGATCCAATCTGACCCCGCGCTTCTTGACGCAATCGGCAAACTAACAGATTCTATTGATGGACTAGATGTTAGCATTGATTTCTTATCCTCCGCATTCACAGGCGAGTCTGGCGTCTCTATTGGCGCAGCACAACGACAACTTGGTCGCGCTTACAGACCAAAAGCTCGCCCGATGCCCGAACCTGTTAGAGAATCAGAGCAGTTTAGAGATCAGCAAAAGATGGATGATGCCCAGGCTGTTGCCGGTCAGCAAATGTCTTTTGAAAGATGGATAGCTACTGCTTACAATAATGGTGCTCAGATCGATGATAACTCTCCAAATCCCTACGATGCTTGGATGAGCGGACAATCACCAGAAGACTATGCTAATGCATTAAGCGAGGGCTTGTTTGGTGGAGAATTTGGAAAGAAAAAAGAAACACCCTCCACTCGCAAGCTAAGCAAGACAGATAAGAAGACACCCCAAGACAAGCTTGATAGATTCTATTCTGCTGTAAACAAGAAGATGGAAGAGAAAAAACTCTCTAAACCTGAAAAAAAGGAAAAAGAGAGAGTAGTTAAAGGTATGAAGAAATCTAAGGGTGACTTCAAGCAACGCTATGGCGATGACGCCGAAAGCGTAATGTACGCAACGGCGACAAAGATCGCAAAGGATAAAAAATGAAAATCAAAAAGTCAGAGCTACTCGCTCTAATCAAAGAAGAGATTATGGACGATCCGTCCGACGACAACACTATTCCAGCAGAAATGAAGAAAGAGGGAACAGCACCCTCTATAGAAATTGACACTGTTGATTTTTCGGTGCGCCACCCGGCTACACTTGACCGCCTTGAGCTTGCCGGTTTCGACTTGAGCGGAATGAGGCGTCACAATGGCGGCTTCAGGATTACACTAAACAAAGAAGAGGCTGCCAAGTTGAGAGACCACATGGCGAAAAACCCATCGGCTTTCTTCGAATCTAAAAAGGGACAAAACACAATGAAAATCAAAAAGTCAGAGCTACTCGCTCTAATCAAAGAAGAGATTATGGCAGAAGCAGAAATGTTCAAGATGTCCGAAGACGACCTGCTAGACATAATCAAAGAAATCATGATGGACCGCCCTGGACGCAAGCCTCAAGACATGGCAAATGAAGCACTTGGCAAATTGATGAGTAAAATGAGAGGCGGCGGCGCCCCATACGGCGCAATGCAAGAAGGCATCGAAAACATCAATGCTGAGAATATGCAAGTTGTTGCCGATGCATTACAGAAGATGGCGCCGCTAATTGGTGTTATGTCCTTGCCAGTTCTCATTGGTCTTATCTACGAGCAACTAAAGAGTATGGGTGCTAAATGATGAGCAAAGAGCAGAAGCAAGCACTACTTGACAGCGGCATACAAAAACTAACTTCCCGCAAACTACTTGTGTGGCTCACTGCTACAGGTCTTATGGCTTGGGGCGGACTAGAATCAGCAGACTGGGTTATTATCTCTGGTCTTTATCTCGGTGGTCAATCCGTAATTGACGCTATTGTAAAGCTCAAGGGACTTGAGTGAAAGAAAAGATTCTAGCATTCTGCTTAAAACATTGGAAGGAGATTGGACTTGTCCTTCTCCTTCTTGTCGTATTTGGCAAGTCGCAGTATGATGTACGCAACATTATCAAAGCACACGAGATTGCAGAGCAGTCATTAAAAGACCAGATAAGCACACTACAATCCCTACATACCGAAGAGTTGCGTCTGCGTGATGAAGCTCTTGAGCAGTATCGTATTGAGATAGAAGAGCTAGAGTTGGAATACGAAGCACGACAAGCCGAGATAAAGGACTTAACGAGAGCAGAAAAAGAAGTTATAATAAAAGAGTTCAAACAAGACAAGGCTCTGATTATACAGCGCTTTGAAGAGACCTACGGATTAAGATATGTTGAATAGCCTAATGTTGCTTGCTTTACTCTCAACTGCAAGCGCCGAAGACTTTACAGTCGTCGCAGAAGATCAGCCCGCTCCATTTGAGGGCGTTTTACTTAGCGTGCCTGCCGCTGCCGAGGTATTAGCAAAGTATGAAGAGGCACAATTGAAGTGTGAGCTTAAAGTGGAGTTTCAGCTTGACAAGGCAGGAACCCAATGCAAACTTGACAAGAAACTTCTTGAAGCGAGGATTGTTACTCTTGATCAACAATACACAGAGATTATAGCACAAAAAGACCTTGTGATTGAAAAGCAACAAACAATCATTAAGAAACAAGCACCACAACGTAAGTGGCTCTGGTTCGCAGGTGGTATCGTATTGGGTGGCGCTAGTTACTACGGTATTCAACAAGCGGTGACCCAGTGAGTAAAGATCCTGATTACATTGTCAAAGTAGAGCAAGCCATCGCACAGAAGTATGGCGAAGAAACAATCCAGAACCCCAAGGCAGAATGGGACGAGAACAAAGAGAAAGTTTATCTGGAACAGATGCGAGAACTCTACAAGAAGCAAAAGAAAAACGACGAAGCCAACGATAAAGTAGAACTAAATGGAATAAAGGTTTCAAGAAAACTACTTAATAGGGAATCCAAGACAGGCTGTCCTGTTTGTGGAGCATTTTCACACTCTGCCCGTGATGATGTGTCTCTTGTAAAGTTTGAATGCTGTTACGAGTGCTACATCAAATGGGTAGAAGGTAGAGAAGAAAGATGGCAACAAGGATGGCGACCAAATGAAAGCTGAAGATTTAAGAGAGCTAATCAGAGAAGTTCTAAAAGAACAAGAAGAGGGTGACGAAAAAGTAAAATTAAAAACAAAGTCTATGGGTGGTTCTGCTTTTGGTAAAGCAGGAAAAGAAGATAGACTTGAGGCAAACCCGGAACTTTCAAACATGGAGCGCGGCATTATCCAACAGATAGACCAATTTCTACTCGACCTTGCAGAGATGCCGGGCGTAGAACTACAGACTAAACGTTCTGTTTTGGAAAGAATTTTCAATATGTTAAAGAAACAAGTAACTTCAGGTGTCAATAGTACCAAAAAGGAATAAGTGCTTTTGAACACTATTTATAGGCAAACAACCAAAGGAACATTATAATGGCTACAGTTTATGAAATCGTCCAGGGCTTATCACAAGCCGCAGCAAACGCCTACGACGGCGCAATGACCGAAGATGGCGAGCCCATCAAGGCAGGTCTAAAGAGAGAAGAAGGCAACCCCCTTATTGATAAGCGGGTGATGGACGGCTTCAATGTCAAGTTCCACGGCAACATGATGAGACTATCTTACATGTCCGAGGTCACCCTCAAAGAAGTTTACGCCAATGGTTTTGAATCCGATGTCGAAGCACAGATGGCTGAGATTGTAAAGTTCCTCAAGAAAGAAGCCCGCAAGATTACTGGCTCTACTGTCAAGCTTACCAAAGAAGGTGAGATTGACATCCGTGTTGAGAACTCCTCAAGAGTGCGCTCTTGGGTTACAGCCGTTATGGAATACAAAGTTGGCGGAATGGAAGAAGTCGCTGTCGTTGGCGAGGCAACCGAAGATAAACTTGCTGCTGGTTGGGAAGCATTCATGAAGCAGGGTGGTCTCGGTAAGCGTCCCCCGAACGACAAGAGACCAAAGAACTCCGGCAAGAAAGACTAAAGAAAGATGAATGCCGAGACTAACAAAAAAACAAATTCTCAAAGAAGTCGTTAAGTGCGGTAAAGATCCTTCTTACTTCCTGAAAAACTATGCCCGCATCTCTCACCCGATGCACGGGCTTATGTTGTTTAAAACCTATGATTATCAGGATGTCCTACTAAACGACTTTAACGACTACCGCTTCAACATCATCAACAAGGGTCGTCAGCTAGGCATCTCAACGATTACGGCTGGCTACATTGTTTGGATGATGCTGTTTCACCGCGACAAAGCCATCCTTGTTATGGCTACCAAGTTTGAAACCGCAGGTAACTTGGTTCGCAAAGTCAAGAACATAATGAAGAACCTTCCTGAATGGATCAGGATTGCAAGCATTACGACAGACAACCGCACGTCTTTTGAGTTGTCTAATGGTTCTTCCATCAAGGCTGCCTCTACCTCTGGTGATGCTGGTCGTTCCGAAGCACTATCACTACTCGTGCTTGACGAGGCAGCACACATCGAAGGTCTCGATGATCTATGGACTGGTCTCTATCCAACGCTATCTACTGGTGGTCGCTGCATCGCCATCTCCACGCCGAATGGTGTCGGTAACTGGTTCCACAAAACCTGCGTAGGTGCCGAGAGTAACGACAACAATTTTAAACTCACAACGCTTATGTGGGATGTTCATCCAGAGAGAGATGAAGAGTGGTTCAAAAAAGAAACCAAGAACATGTCCAGAAGACAGATCGCTCAGGAGTTGGAGTGCAACTTCAACACCTCTGGTGAGACTGTTATTGATCCTGCTGGGATCGAATGGATGATGTCTTTGGTCAAAGAACCAAAGCATAGGACTGGCTTTGATAGAAACTTCTGGATTTGGGAAGAGCACGATCCTAGTTGTAATTATCTTATCGCTGCTGATGTTGCGCGAGGCGACGGCGCTGATAGCTCTACATTCCATATTCTGAAACTTGAAACAATGGAGATCATTGGAGAATACCAGGGCAAACCTACACCCGACCTCTACGCCAACATGCTCAATCAAGTCGGTCGAGAATTTGGAAATGCTATGATGGTCGTGGAAAACAACTCTATTGGCTACACCGTAATAGACAAACTCATAGAGTATGCTTATCCAAATCTATACTGGTCTGTTAAATCTACACACCAATACATCGACCAACATCTCGGCGAGCATCAGACCGGAACTATCGCCGGTTTCTCTACGACGAGCAAGACTAGACCCCTCATAGTAGCCAAGTTGGAAGAGTTTATAAGAAACAAACTAATTAAAACGTATTCTTCACGTTTAACAAATGAATTTAGGACTTTCATTTGGAATAATGGCAAGCCACAGGCAATGCGAGGTTACAACGATGACTTGGTTATGGCTCTTGCGATTTGTTGCTGGGTCAGAGACACAGCAATTCAATCAAACTCAAGAGACCTCAATTATCAAAAAGCCTTTGTCGATTCTATTATGACTTCTAGAACTACCTTGAACACACAGATAAGAGGACAAATAGGCTACACAGGCGACGACACAAATAGTAAAATACGTGAAGCACAAAATCTATATTCCCAACATATGTGGATAATAAAGTGAGAAACTAAATGGCACCCAAAAACCCAAAACAAGGCAAGAACCCAGCTAACAGAGACTCCCAGTTATTTAAGTCTCTTACTCGCCTGTTCTCAGGACCTATCGTTAGTTACAGATCAGAATCTGGTCGCAAGATTCGTAGACAACATCTTGACAAATACTCTACTAGGTTCAAGACTGCTTCAGGACAGCAGTTCAAGAAGCAGTCCTACAACCCTCTAGATACGATCGCAGCAAACGCTATCGCAAACCAGAGGCGTTCAGAGCGCTACATAGACTTTGATCAGATGGAATATATGCCAGAGCTAGCTTCTGCTCTCGACATCTACGCAGATGAGATGACCACATTCTCTGCCCTATCTCCAATGCTAAACATCAAGTGCCGCAACGACGAAATCAAAGCAGTCTTGAACATCCTTTACCATAAGATTATGAACATCGAACACAATCTTTTCGGTTGGTGCCGAACGATGTGTAAGTATGGTGACTTCATCTTATACCTAGACATTGACGACAACGAGGGAATCCAATCAACGATCGCTATTCCTCTACAAGAAGTTGAGAGACTAGAGGGGCTAGACGCCACAAACCCAAACTACGTTCAATACCAGTGGAACTCTGCTGGAATGACTTTTGAGAACTGGCAGGTTGCCCACTTCCGCATTCTTGGAAATGATAAGTATGCTCCTTACGGAACTTCTGTTCTGGAGCCCGTCCGCCGCATTTGGCGTCAGCTTACTCTTATGGAAGATGCGATGATGGCTTACCGCATTGTTCGCTCTTCCGAGCGTAAGGTTTTCAAAATCGATGTCGGTGCTGTTCCTCCACAAGAGGTTGAGCAGTTTATGCAAAAGATTGTGTCCCAGCTAAAAAGACACTCTATTGTAAACAAAGACACTGGGCGCGTTGATCTTCGCTACAACCCAATGTCTATTGAAGAGGACTACTACATCCCAGTTCGTGCTGGTTCTGTGACCGACATCCAAAACCTTGGCGGTGGACAAAACACTACAGCGATTGACGATGTGAAGTATCTCCGCGACAAAATGTTCTCTGGAATCAAGATCCCACAGGCTTATCTCACTATGGGTGACGGCGCACAAGAAGATAAAACAACACTAGCCACGAAAGACATTCGTTTCGCTCGCACCATCCAGCGCCTACAGCGCTCTATGATTCACGAGCTAGAGAAGGTCGGCATCATCCACCTTTACACTCTAGGCTACAGAGGAGAAGATCTCCTAAACTTCAAGCTTGCTCTAAATAACCCAAGCAAGATTGCGGAACTACAAGAGTTGGAGCATTGGAAGACCAAGTTCGACATAGCAGCATCAGCAACAGAGGGTTACTTCTCTCGCCGCTGGGTTGCCGACAACATTTTTGGAATGTCTCACGAAGAGTTCCTACGCAACCAACGCGAACAATACTACGATCGCAAACACGACACAGCCCTTGAGGGTGTCGCTGAAGCCGCCGCAGGCGGTGACGGTGGTGGCGGGGAAGCAGGCGGACTCGATCTTGGTGGCGGTGAAGGTGGTTTAGATCTCGGCGGCGATGAAGGCGGTGGCGATCTAGATCTTGGTGGAGACGAGGGTGGCGCTGATGCTGGCGGTGAAGACGAGAGCGCACTCTTAGCAGCACCTCCGGGTTCTCGCAACTCGCCTCGTCTAGCTAAGTCCCTTGGTAAGCGTGCGAGAGCAGGCAAGAAATATGTAACCAAAGGCTCTAAAGGCAAAGCTTACCAAAAAGTAGCGACCGATAAGAGACCCCAAGGCGCTAGAACTCGCAATTATGCCAGCGTCCCGACACCCGAAATGAACACCTACAGAACCAATAATCTTGGTGGCTCAGAACTAAGATCTCTCGCCAGGGGCATTTATGAAGAGCAAGACCCTAATTACTTGCGAGACCACGAAGAAGAGCAGGCTCTTCTTGAGGTCAACCATTCAGTAAAGATGCTCATTGAGAGTTTGGAAACTAAGACAACGGAGAACAACAATGAAGAATAGACACAACAAGAAGCGCAACACGGCTTTTGTTTTTGAGGCTCTCGCTCGCGAAGCTACCGTAGCAATCATAAAGGGAGACAACGAGAGAAAAGAAAAAGTTGTCTCTATCGTGCGTAAGCACTTCACCACCGATTCTCTGTTAAAGAAGGACTTGGAATGCTATCGCTCTCTTTACGAAAACCAAGATCTTGACGAGCCCACCAGCAAAAAGATTATGGAAGCGGCGATGGCTGCTAAGCGTCTCATCGACGCAGATGGCTTGTTCAAGCAGCAGACAGTAGTCATAAACGACATAAATAAAGACTTGAGCCCAGACACATTCAACAACTTTGTGCCGAACTACAAGTCACTAGCAACGATTGCTAAGATGTTTAACACAAACTCTCCAAAGCAATCTGTTATGCTTGAAGCAAGAATAGTAGAAGGAATGACCGGCAAGCTTGAAGAGCAGGTGATGACTCCCATTGACTCTATTACCTTCTCTACTTTTACAAAGAAGTTCAACGAAAAATACGGAAGCTCTTTGTTAGAAGAGCAGAAGAGCCTTCTCAACAATTACATCTCATCATTCTCTCAGGATGATCTTGAAGCAAAAATCTACTTCAACAGAGAACTCGGCAGACTAAAACAGTCACTATCCGAAGCTACAAAGGTAGAAGAGATCGCCAATGATCCAGAGATGCTCAAGAAAACACAAGCCGTAAGAGAAAGACTTGAGACTCTATCAAAAGAAACAAGCCTAAACGAGTCTACCCTACTGACCATTATGAAAACACAGCAGTTAGTAAAGGAAATCCACGACGATGCCGATCACAGTTAGAATTGTCCCAATCCCAGAGCCGATAAAGGTTACGATAAAGCCGAAAGCTCCACCCCCCACGGTAACGCTAGAACTAGACATTCGCAAATCCCTGAGTGGTGACCTAATGATCTTCGACCACGGAGACCTAGACATCGTGCTTTCTGGAAAAGATAAGAAGATTACTGCCTTTCCAAAGCAGACTATGACCGACTTTACCTACGGCGCACAAAACAGACTATTCGCCCATCTTGCTCGCAAAGGCATTATTATTCCTGAATCAATCCAGGGCGGCTCTTATTACGGAGCGATGGAAGCCAAGCTACAAGAAGCTGCTGACGGCAAACTAAACGCTGCTAAGTTTGCTCTTGTAAACATTGAGAGATTCATCAAAGAAGAGAAGCCCTACTACGATAATGTTGAAGCGGTGGTCTCCGGCGTTGATGATGAATTCACAGATCCAGACAAGACCGATTCAACAGAACTCGGTGAGGTCCCCCAGCGCGACGAGCAGGGCTCTATTCGACCCGGCTATGGTCCCAATAATGGCTACGCCATGTCTTACATGTATACAATCTAGGAGTTCAAGTGGAACTATTATTATTCGTCTTGATAGCCTACGGACTAACACAAATTTTAGTCTATAGCGACATGCCCATAATAAAAAAACTAAGACCTCACAAGGAGTCCTACCGGGGCTACGGCAAGGTTTTCCACTGCCCCATGTGTATGGGCTTTCACGTCGGTTGGTTTTTGCTCCTGCTTTCTCCTTGGACCGAACTATTTACGTTTGACGCTACAATAGTCAATGCTTTTCTATTTGGTTGTCTCTCATCTGCTACCTCCTATGTTTTAAACATGGTGTTTTCAGATGAAGGAATTCAAATAAAGCATAATTATAAGCACGACAATTTTTTCACAGAGGAATAAAAAATGAAAATTACAAAAAACAGACTTAAGCAGATAATCAAAGAAGAACTAGAAGCGGCTGTTAATGAAGAAAGAGAGACTCCCAGTTGGTGGAGATTCGCAAGCCCAACAGGCTTTTACAAGAGTTACGAAGATCTAGTTGCCAAAGGAAAGTTCAATGTTGAAAAAGATGTAGCGACCGATTCTGGAGCCGGAAAACAATTTAAGGGTTACATTCTTTCAATTTTTCAAGACATAACAGATCGTCAGGATCCCATTCCAAAAACAGAACCTATAGTACAAAAGTTTTTGTCTGCCGACCCTATGATTAAGGGAATTGCTTATCAAATAGGAAACGATGCTCGCTATAGCGATGACAAAGAAAAGAAGCGTACTGCTATGAAAGCAATACTCGCTATGCTAGGATAAAACAATGAACAACTTTCTACTATCTAAATGGGGCTTACAGCCTGTCCGTCGTTGCTGCAAAGGAAGCTAACTCGCGCGGGTAACGCCCGCATAAGGAAAACAAAATGAAACTATTAATCGAAAATTGGAAAAAGTTTATAAACGAGGGCGAATACCACCCCGCGACCGAAGAAGAGTTTGACAAGCTGTTTGCTGCTGCTACAAATGCAAAAGAAGCTCTTGGCATCCCCTATGATCCTAACAGCTATTTACACTTCGCTGAAGCACAGACCGGCGGAAACTCGAAAGATACTATGATAGCTAAAGCAAACCTCGCCTTGTGGAGCGCAACCCAGACGGATAAAAGCCGACTTGCCTACGACGATGCTTCTATGAATGAGGAGGAGATGCAGATTGTTGATGTGTCCCCGGAACAAATAAGCACAGCGTTAGCTGCTATACCTGATAGGGAAACCCTCTTGGATATTTTTGATACCAAAGATGACCAACGTGGCGGCTTTATGAACAAACTCTCTGATGCGAACCAAAGTATGCGGTGGGGCTTGGCAGAAAGGCTATTAAACGCCCAAGCACTATTGAACAAGGCTATATAAGATGAAACTACTAAGAGAATACTACGAACTATGTGAAGGCGGCGTCTGTAAAGACCTCCTAACAGAAGACGAGAAGCGCTTCGTCGAGAGCGGCGGAATGATGCTGACTGGCAAACTGCAAGAAGCAGATGTCCAGAACGGCAATGGTCGCGTCTATCCGCACAAGGTTTTGATGCGAGAGGTCGAGAACTACAAGAAGCTCGTAAAAGAAAAAAGAGCACTTGGCGAACTAGACCATCCTGATGATTCAGTCATCAACCTAAAGAACGCTTCACACATGGTCACAGACATTTGGATGGAAGACAAGGCTGTTATGGGCAAAGTCAAAGTTCTAAACACAGACGCAGGCAAGACCCTGCGCGCCCTCGTAGAAGATGGCGTCAAGCTAGGCATCTCTTCTCGCGGGATGGGTTCAGTCTCAGAAGGCGCAGGAAAAGTTATAGTCCAAGAGGACTTCCAACTTATCTGCTTTGACTTCGTGTCGGAGCCTTCAACTCCAAACGCCTTTATGATGAGAGAAGCAAAAGAGTTCAACAACAAAGTGTTTACTAAAGCAGATCGCATTAACAGATTATTAAACGAGGTATTAAAAAATGACTTGGAGTAGTTACCCCCAACATCAACTAATGGTAGAAGGCTTTAGAGACTTCTTTAAGAGAAAGAAGAAATCTTCTGCGACTTATCCGGCATCCGAATTGACAACAATTGTCAATTTGATTTCCAATCTTGCTAAGAAGTTTAGCATCGAAACAGACACAGGTGCTATCGTAGACGAGTTTGAGGCAATGCTCAAATCTCAAAACATTGATCTGCAAGAGCAAGATGATAGATTAATGATAGGAGCAGATCTAAGCCTTACTTTAGACAAAGCTCCAGAGTTAAAACAATTCATGACTAATTTGAAAGAAGAGAGCCCACAAGCCTTAAAACTACTCGTCAAGGCTTTGAAGAAAGGTGCTTTTAATGTTCCCGACGAACAGCAAGCTACACCAGTAGCGCCAGAAGAAGAACCAGAAGAAGAGTCAGAGGCACCTCAACCATCAGCCGCTCCAGAAGAAGAACCAGAAGAAGAGCCAAAACAAAGTGGACTAAAGAGCTTATCCAGAGCAGAAATAAATCAAGCTTTAGGTCCAATTAGAAACTTTGGCAAACTTGATATAAAAAAAGTTAGACAGGAAATAGAAAGCAATATTTCTAAACAACTGAGTGGTAACCCATTTGCTAAGAAAATCAAAAGCGAACAAATGCCCAATGTTATGAAAATATTAGATCAGGTAGAGAAAATCCTAGCAGGTGATTTTGATAACCTTGTTAGCGAATCAGATTCTAAAAAACTTATAAACCTCATCAGCGAAGAAATAATTAAGGTGATAAATGAATAAAGCACAACTCAAGAAGTTAATCAAGCCAGTCGTAAAAGAGTGCATCCAAGAAGTCCTCATAGAAGAGGGTCTTCTTACAGAGGTCGTATCTCAGGTCACTGCTGGCTTGGCTAAACAACCAATAGTCGAAACAAGAGAAGTAAAGACCAGCATGGGTTTGGGAAAAAGAAATAACATTCCCAACGACAGCCTATTTAATGAAGACTTGCAAATGCAGCGTAAGTCCCGAGAGACGAATAAGAAACTACAAGAGCATCGCAGAAAGCTACTGGACTCAATTGGCAATGATGCCTACAACGGAGTTGATCTGTTTGAAGGCACAGAGCCTATGAGACAATCAGGGACTCCCGGTCAGGCACACAAGTCAAGTGTCCTCGGCGATGATCCTAGTGATGCAGGCGTAGACATCAGTTCTATCATGGGAAATGCAGGCAAAATCTGGCAAGCTATTAAATAGGATTTAAAATGAGCAAAAGAAGAGGTTCAAACGTTGTCGTAAAGGCAAGAGAGTGTCGCGGTAATCACGACAAGATGATTCGTAAGTTCATCAAGAAGTGCAAGAAAGCCAAGATCATTGAACAGATCAGAGACAGAAGGTATTTTAAGAAACCATCTGATGAAAAGCGCCATGCAAAGCAGGCTGCTATTCGTAGGCAGAAGCGAGACATCGTTAAGCAAAAGGCTA
>Ga0233436_1000472_pt1 | contig 45676 bp, 19 predicted proteins | sample SI_122_August201_2_FD_182723 | JGI IMG/M metagenome (GOLD analysis project Ga0233436, IMG submission 182723) | Seawater microbial communities from Saanich Inlet, British Columbia, Canada - SI_122_August2016_150_MG | ecosystem: Environmental > Aquatic > Marine > Inlet | place: Canada: British... | reverse complement strand
AAGGGGACGGCTACACTAGGGTTGAAATTCGTACCACCAGTAAAGGTCATGATCGAATCTGAAAATGATACACAAGCAGAAGTCAGTAGTCGTGGCCATATACGTTACAAAATAGCTTTTGACCCCATTAAGACCGATGGTTTTTTAGGGAAAACTTCACAGACAAATGCAAAAGTAGGTGATAGCTACCTAACCGCATCGATGACCCCGGAAGAGGGGCGATGGATCTACAAAGCAAGCTATAACTATCAAGGTAGAGAAGGGCGAACCATACCGTTGCAACAGGGAGATGCTGAGCTTTGTGCCCTGAAGGCAGCTAGATCGATCGAGATTGATGGGGTGCTGAATGGTAAGCCGATACATGTTCAGCTAAATACCACCAACTGGCTGGTTGACAAGGATGGTATGGTCGAGAGCAACGAACAGATAGAGCTTGAATACAACAGTGAAATCATGAGTCGAACGCTACAAAAAAAATTGGTCATGCGTACTCTACAGCAAACTCTGATCCCAACAGAGCCCTTGACAGAGGCACACCTCACCCCAGGCTGGAATATGGTGGTATTGCCACTTCTGATAGGCGATTATGGAGATGATGAACGGGATATCGCCATTAAAACCATGAAAAGCATGGTTACTCCAAAAGAAAATGCAGGTAGAATTATTGTTTATGGTAAGGGCGTAAGCTCGGGTAAGCATGAGTGGTCCCAGTATGCGCCTTGCTCAGATCAGATGACAGGAGATGCTCAAGGAATTACAGTAGTAGACTCATCTAACAAACAGATGAAGGGTGTATGGATAAAGGTTGGGGCTAATGACAGAATCGCTCGTCCAACGCAGGAAAACATGAGTTCATTGACAACAGTCGAAAAAATTGAGGAGGGGTGGGGGCTTATCCCTATACCAGAACTAGGTGGATTAAAAGGGGTTGAGGAAAAAATTGAAGAATTGGGGTTTGGAATCGTAGAGTATTACCAGTATAATTCAAAGAGTGGTTGGGCTGGAGGAAAGAGAGATGTCGTGCAAAATCAGCATCTTGAGGAAGTGAGCGGTGCGGCATGGATAAGGCTGGTAAAGAGATAGAATCAAGAATTAAGAGAAATGTTTCATAATTGTAACATTTGCGCTTATTAAGTGCGCTTATGGAGGCGTAAGAAAAAGTGGTGTGCATGATGAGAGTTGTAGTGCTAGTATTCTTAGTCGTAAATGCTCTATTGTTATAGAGTTGCTGATGCGTCTGAGGTGTAAGCTGTAGTAGAAAAATATTATTAGTAAATCGGAGAAATAACGTGAGCGAAAAGGCAATGATGAGTACGAAAAGTTTTTTTAAAATGACTGCGATTGCAGTTGCGGTTGGAGCAGCAGTAGTTGGTTGTGGTGGCGGAAGTGGAACTTCCGCAAACCTTTCAGGAGCTGATGGAACGTATAGTGTGACAGCGACAGATGGACCTACGTTTAATGGTACAGTTGTCGAGTCTAATGTTAGTGGCGCGACCATGACGGCAACCAAAGTTGGTGGGTTGTATAAAATTTCCGCAGACATAACTGGTGCGACTCTTTCTGTTGGAGGTGCTGCACAGGATGGTGTGTTGACTTCAATATACTCAGGTGTGGCCACCAAGGGAGAGAGCGTTAACGCCTCTGACGTTACAGCATTGACTACCTTGGTCTATGAGATGGCTTCGGGTGCGGGTGAATTGACTGAGGCTAACTTGAATAAGGCGAAAAGTCTTGTTGATCAGATTGCGCTGCAGATTGCAGGTACAACCGATGCATTTACGGTAATGGAGACTATTTCACAGCTCGCAATTGCTTCAAAGACGGAAAAAACTGGGTTCGCGCGTTTCTTGAAATTGTTGGCATACGATATGGCTGACGGTACATACGGTGATGGATATGTAGCAGCAAATGCTCAGCTGACAATGGGAGATGATGCGGTTGCAGAGGCTGCTGATGGTAAGGATGAGCTGGTTGCTGCCTTGGCCGCTGATAAAATCTTGGCGGCACGTGCCGAAGTATCAAAAGTATTGGCGAAGATTGTAGCATTGGCTGGAAGCAGTGCGACTGAAGCTGATAAAGCCTTGGCTGCGAAGATACTGGCTGCGTTGAATATTGCTGATACCACAGCACTTACTGCTATCACAACTAGGATGACTGCGGCCGAAGGTCAAACTGAGTCGGATGTGAGTTCTGCAAAAGCCGCAGTGACTGTAAAAAGTGTGCAGCTTGAAACGTCTTCTACAATTTCTCTCGGTAGCGCCTCATATACAGCAGCATTGGCCGATGTCGCTGATGGTGCGATGGAGATAAAGGGGAGTGGTTCGGTTGGTAGCGATGTAACTCTGACTCTGCCGGTGCTGGTGAAAGGAAGCCAAGAAATTAGTGTAGATGTTTCAATTACAGATGGAACACGTACCATTAAAGCCGCCGGAGTCAATGGCGTGCTAACAGGTGATGCTACATCGGGCCTATTATCGGGTGCAGAGGCATCATCTGGGGCAGTGGGTGTGAGCTATACTGCTGGTGGTGTAGAAAAAACAGCCGAGGTTGATAATGCGGCAGCTAACCTTCTTACCGTTTCTAGTCATGCGCTCTCTATTGAGTTAGGTCAGTTTATTGATAAAATTGAAGCAGAGACTAAAGACTTTACGATTAGTTCATCAGATAAGTTTGATGTCAGCATCAAGATTAATGGTGTAGTGATGGAGTTGACTGATGGATCAGAGGCTAAGAGTGTTAACTCCTTTGTTGTGAAGGGTGTTACAGGTATCGTACTGTCTGAGTCAGGTGGTGATACATCAGGTGGTGATACATCAGGTGGTGATACATTAGGTGGTACATTATTAACATCTGGTACGGGTGTAAGTGGTAGTGATACTTACACTGAGGCTGCTAAAGGTGGTAATGTGGTCAGCTATGCTGTCTACGCACTGGGATCTGCTGGAACTCCTCCTGCGCAGCCAGGCAGCCCGAAATCTATTTTTGTTAAAAATGGTAGCACAGATGATGAAATGCTGAATGTGGATGTGGATGAGCTGTACAATGGTACTGAAGTAAGAGTTGAGGTGACTGTGGGTGAAGTATGTAAGTCATCTACGGTTACTTTGGGTACTGATGCAGCGACTTATGAGACAGCAGTTACCGCAGATGGAGCATGCAAATCATAGAGCTGTAGGTATAAGTTGCTGCTGCAGAAGATGTGGTTAAATTCCCCCCCCTTCTCCGGCAGCAACTTAATAACATATGTAATTTGAGGTTAATAATGATGACAAAGAGTAAAATTGTATTGTGTGGTTTCATTGCGACGATGCTACAGGCGACGTCATTGTCAGTTTTTGCTGATCAGCAAGCAGTTTCATTGAAAGCTGGTTGGAACTTAATCTCTTCAGACCTTCTTGTGGAGGAGTCTGAATTGAAAAGTTATGTTGAGGATAATGGTATATCAATTGTGTGGGGGCAAGAGTGGGATGCAACTGCAGGTAGTTATGGATGGAAAAAACAGACAGGTAAATTTGGGTCAAATTTGAAACAATTACAGTCTGGAGCTGCTTATTGGGTTAAAGCTGATGCTGACAAAGCGACTACCTTGGCAGGAGAAAAGGGTGATGGTGTATCAGTCTTAAATCTGAAGCAAGGGTGGAATTTTGTAGGTAAAGTTGGAGACGATCCCGCGACATTTCTTACAAACGCTGTGGAAGAGGGGAGAAAAATATCAATAGTATGGGGGCAAGAGTGGGACGAAGCATCAAGCTCATATGGGTGGAAGAAACAGACGGGGAAATTTGGTTCAAATCTGAAAGCGTATAGCAGTAATGCTGGGTACTGGATGTATGTGGAAAAAGCTCCTGCTGCATACAGTGGAATGGCATCGGCAGAAGACGCAGGGTCGGCTCATGGTAAAATCAACGTCCAAGGAGCGCCGACAGGTAAGATTGTAGAGGTATATGTTGATTCGCTGCAGGATGAGGCAATGTCTAATGACCCACTGGGTACTGGTGCGATTCCAAATGATATCAAAGTGCCTGCTTTCCCTGCTGTTGCCTATCTTGATACAGATGGGTCGGGTACTGTGGAGACAGCCGTTGTTGCCGATTCTGCGTATAGCGGTAAAAAACTATATATGACAGTAAGCAGCTGGGATAGTACTGCCAAAGAGTATACTCAGAAATGCGCTAAAATCGAGAGTTTAGGGCTTGCACTTTCTACAGCAGATGCGGCTCTAACTGCAGCGGCATGCCCAGGTAGTTAACAGCAGTTTAAGTTACATCCAGCACCTAATCGGTATCACACAAGAGTTGAGCAGATCAAAGGTATCTGTTCATACCCCTTAAAGTTAAAAGCGTATTTGGCCACGGAATCACGCTGAAATACGCGGAAAACAACTTTTAGCAATCCACTTTTCCGTGTTATCCGCGTAATTCCGCGGCAAATGCTTTTTAGTCGATTGGGGGGAGTGAACGGTTACGATCAAAGTGGATTCTCTGCTCTTGTAGTTGTGCGCCTGTATACAGAAAATATAAGGAATTATAAAGTTATGAATAAAGTCGAATCTAAAATTGCTGCAGCGCTTACCTCTGCACTTGCGTTAGGAGCAATGGACGCTGCGATTGCTGCAGATGGTGATGTCAAACTGAAAAAAGGGTGGAACTTTGTCTCTGCCAATGCATTGAAAAGTGACACTACAAAGTACCAGTTGAAGGATCTGCTTGCAAGTGATTCTACAGCAAAGGCTTATATTTATGATGAAAATGGTTGGAGTTTATGGAGTGCTAGTAAGGAACTGACCTCAGATGCCAATAGTCAACTGGACCCCAATCAAGGTGTTTGGATTGAGGTCGGCGCAGAGATAACAATCAATCTAAGTGGACTGGATCAACCATTTGATGGCGGCAGCGATCTGATAGGTGGTTGGAATATGGTGGGTGTGGGTACGATTGAGACAGTGGCAGATCTTCGTGATCATATGCGCCCGCTGACCAACAGCAAGCTAATTCGTGAAGTGATTTTGTTTGATGGTGGGAGCTGGAATAGTGTGGACCTGCTTAAAGAATATAAAAAGGATACTACAGCCCTGATCGGCAATGGTGCATGGGTGCGAGTCTCCAATGTGGCCAACTTCAAGACAGTTGATAGCGATGGCAATGCGACTACGCAGACTGCATCAATTGCAGGGGTAACAGAAGCGGTTCTCAATACCCAGATTGCAATGGGAACCGAGTTTTATGCGCAAATCCTGACCGATAGTGATTTTACAAAAGATCGCACAGACCTGACCATTGAGTTCACTGACACAAAAACTGATACTAAATATAGCAAAACGGTCAATGTTGCGCAGTCAGAGAGTAAAAACTATGAGATCGCAATTTTTGACCGTTTTGGGAAATATGTTGGTACAAGTGCTGCGGATGGCTCCAAGGCGGAGATCAGCGGTCAAGTAGACTACACCTCACCTATTGTCAAAGTTTATGGCTTACCTCAAGGGAAAGGTTCGCCATCACTTTTGCAGGATGTCAACGTCAAGGTAACAGATGCCAGCGGCAATACTGTTGATGAAGATCTGCTACGCGACCCTGTATCGGGTGTAGAGCTTCAGGGGCTCTCTGCAGGCGCAAATATCCACTTAACAAAAGAGGGGTACCTACCTGTAGAGAAGAGTTATGCGGCAGGAAGTAAAGAGCTCTACTTTATTATGCATCCGAAGCCAGAGACGGTTGACTCAATCTCAACGGATGAGAAATTTGCTGACGATAGTAATGCGACAGCGTCTCTAGCAAGAAGATTAGATGCAGCCAAGGCACTCTCCTTCCCTAGTTCTAAAAAACATGATAAAGGAGCTGCGCTATACCAGGATGCAGGATGGGACGGTAGCGTACTAAAAAAATCAATTGCCATTGGTGTAGATGCAATCCGCGCAGAGGACCATATCTTTACAGGCAGTGATGACAAAGCGGCCTTGGAAGCTGAAATCAAAAAGAATTATGAGGGTGATAGCGAGTATGGTCAGTCTTACTATGCGTCTAGATACCCTACGTTGTTTAGTAACAATGAGAAGCTATTAGATGTAATTGGGGATAAGTGGAGCTGGGAAGTGGTTGGTGGAACCCTAATCACTGTTGACGATAATAATACCTTTGAACCCTTAGACCCCAAAGATCGTCATGAGGATATACTGGGCAACTACGCAGATATTGTTCCTTATCAGGGTGAATTGATGGGAAATAACAGTGTCTGGAACTTGATGAGTGAAATGGCTGCCTATGGTGGTAACCTGAATGTGGATTATCGGGTTACACTAGATGCCTATGCTAAAGCATGGGACGGCACCAAAATGACGTGGAAGCGGGTCTCGAAAGGGGTGCAGTTTGTCAAGCCGCCACATATTATTCTACCAGAGGATAAAGAGACTACAACAATTGCTAGTCAAGCTGTAGCTTTATCGGGAGATGCGCTATCAACTGTAGGTAAAGCATTGCCAGAAGACCAATTTTTGATGCGTCCACTAGAGAATAAAGGGCGTGTTTTATTAGATAAAGACAGCACCAACAATACAGATACTGCGGGTGGATTCTATGATCTAGTCTACGTAGTCACTCGACTCACTCCTGCCAAGGCAGACATCACCATTAAGGTAACAGATCAAGAGACGAGTGAGCCGTTGCCCTCCTCTTTGGTTACGATGAATGGATCAAAGTATCAACTTACGGATGAAAAGGGTGAGACAGTATTTAAAGATGTGATTGCATCCATCTCAAATCCTACGGTAATGTTTGAGGCACTGCGTACGGACCACTATCGAAATATCAAAACCCTCGATACCGGAATGATTACGGATGATGCGGTTTATGAGATTGAGGTGGAAGAGGTAGGCAAGGCCGCGATCGTGCGTGGCCGTGTTGATGATAACAGCACAGGTTCACCTATTGAGGCGGCAGATGTGAAGCTGGTCGCCCCTGCGGCACTGTACAAGATGGAGATCAAGGATCAGGAGTTTGTAGTCTATAACGATCCCCAAGCAAACTTTAAGTGGGAGATCCGTCCGGCCAAGGCCTCCGATACTGCTGCGAGAATTCTCAGTGGTGCAACCGCATCAAAGGCAGACCGTTTCTCAAGAATCCTAGTTGAAGATGTAGATGCTAATAGCGATTATTGGTATACACTGAAAGATAATACAGGTGCAGAGGGTGGTAGTGCGCTCAGCTTTAATGAGATTTTGAATAAAATTACAGATCTCGACCCTGATCAGAAGGAGAAGGCTGATGCGGACTACTTCCTGACGGGTAATTATGACCTACGTGTTACCACTACCTATGATATCGATATGGATGGGAATGTCGATTTCACTGAACAGACGGCTGATGGAATGGAGATCAGTGTCTTCATCAACCCTGAGCTTTTTGATGTTTCAGTGTTGACCTCATCAGATGGAAATTATGCAATCAAGGGTTCTCCCCAAAAGGGTGAGTTTGTTGTACAGGCAAGGAAATCATCTGCTTCAGGTACAACAGTTGATACCCCTATGCCGTACGTGGCTTGGGATGCAGCGGTTACATGGGTGCATCCAAGTGACTCTACGATTAAATATGAGCTGGTTAATAGTAGTGGTATCTACAGTTGGAAAAAAGTGACATCATTTACGAACGATGATGCGGTAAACTACGTTGATTATGACTACCCTATTCTTTTGACGCCAGCTCCCAAAGCTGATTTTACAGCGAACCCTCCAGGAAAGCACTGGAGCCGGTCAAAAGTACTCTGGAGTGATATTGTAGGTAAACTTTCCAGCCATGAGATCTTTACCGCTTTCTTGGATGTGATACCTGAATTTAAGGATGCAAACAATAACGGTTATCGGTTTATCGACCAGGAGAAGGGCGGCTTCTCGATCTCTGTCAGAGCGAATATCTTTAGTACAAGTACTGATGCAGCGGCACCGGATGAAACGAAGAGTTTCGAAGCAAATCTTGCAGCCCGTTTCTCCGAAGACCGTTTCAGTGTACTCTCCATTCCGGTTGAAAAGGCTGTCCCTGCAGAGGGGCGCTCCTCTTGGGCTCCTGAGAGAACAACGGCGACTAATCCGGATGGTTACTACAACTTCACCATGATTGACATGGATCTGGGTGCATTTAATAGTACGGACCTCAGCACCTCATTGGTGCGTGTCGGGGCCGATAAGTCACTCTACTACGGATCTCCCCTGCAGCCTGTAGGTAAGTTCTCTCGAGACATAGCAACCACCTCTGTGCTTGAGGATGTGGCTGAAGAGGGTACTACAATCTCGCTGGCACCTATTCCACGCAGAGACCTCACCGTGACCGTAACTGCTGTGTCTCAGCCTACTCCAGCGTTAGGTGCTACCGTGCGCCTTGACGGGATGGGCATTACCAAAGAGTCAAAAGTTACGGATAGCAGTGGTACATCAACGGTAACGTTTAGTGATCTGTTGGTAGGCTCCTACCAGATGACCGTTGTTCCTGCATCGGGCCAGAATTATGCAGCCTATACAGACAATGTTGATCTGGTCGAATACATGACCAGTAGCAATGACCCTCAAACTGCCGGACCACAAGCAGAGAGCGTTAATCTAACGGCGATCTACTGGGAGTCACCTGCGCTGCCCATTATCACCGCAGATGTTACGGACCCCAATCCAGATGGGACGGTTGTTGTTGAAGGCAAGGTCGAAGAGTACTTCAAACACAGTGATGAGGAGATGGACCGTGTCCCCTATGGTTGGCATAGTGATACTAATACTGTTACTACAGCACGGGGAGAGAGTATCAGTACAGGTACAGAGGCCTGTCCTGTCTCCACGCCAGTCGCTTGTCGAATTCGAGATGCGGTCTATATCGATGTAAATGGACGTCATATTCCGGTTCAGCTTAGCGATGACAAGTCGACCTTCCGTGCCACCATAGACCTGATTGAAGGAAGCAACAATATCAAGATTGTTGCAACCAATGGTGTAGGTAGTGAGGATACCAGTGCTGTGGTTCGCCAGTTTGTTCCTGGTAAAGGCATGATCTTTGGTTATGCAGAGTATGATCATGATGCTGACTCTGAGACGGCTCATGTGATGGTGCCTGGAGCAACTATCACCATGATTCGTCAGAATGGCGATCAGCTCTCTGTCTTTGCAGAGTCAAAGACGATTCCAGACGGTAGTGGTGGCGAGAAGAAGGTTGCCTACTTCTCATTCCATGGTCTGGAGGCTAATGAGCTGGTTACACTCAGCTCTACTTTTGCCAATAAAACCGAGCACTATGTCTCAACTCCGGTCTCTTTTGCGATACAGCCGGGCGTTAAGACCGATGCGGGTACAATCCAGTTGGAGGGGACAGCAAAGGTTGCTCTTGGCAATCCAACAGTAGTCATCGATAGCACCTCGGTGGATGAATATGGCAACTTGACCGTTGCAGGACGTGTCGGTAATTATGACGGCAAAACCTATGGTACGGGTGAGAATGCAGGACAGTCAGATCAGGTCTATCCAATAGGGCTCTACATTAATGACTTCTACTATCCTGTAGAAGTGAGTCGCACTAAACCAGCACGTCGTCTCTATGACAGTACGGTTGATGATAACTTGATGTGGTTCTTCAAGCACACAATCCGTCTGCGTGACCGTACTAACCGAGTCTATATGGATGCAGTAAACTTGGGTGGATATGCACAGAGCCCAACCATGTACATTGAGAATCCTTATATCGACCTGCGTGATTTAGAGGTTTCAGTAACGGGTCTGAGTAGTTCATATGGTGCCAAGGGTTACGCGATCTTGCGTAACCTAGAAGGTTCTATCATCTCCAACCGCACCTTTGTTACGGATGGTAGTAATCTGGCAGACCTGCTTGCTTATGATAGCCTCGATGTTGGAATCTACGGACTAGAGTTTTTCGTTGAGGGCTTCGTACCCGTCAATCAACATGTCAAGCTCTCTGCAGATACGGGTGATTCTCCAACAGCGCAAACTGAGACGATTGCAATGGTTGAGACCCAAATCGAGTCTAACTGGGTTACGATGAGCGATCTATCTGTTGCTAGAATCAAGTCCTATACTGGGGCGGATAAAGGAGAAACGGATGCAGAAAACACAATTGTTGAAGGTGAGCTGACCAATCGTGCACAGGTGAAGGGTACTCTGGTTCTTTCAATACCGAAGTATCAGGCAACAGTCTTGGGCGGTATCTCAAACCTTAAGCTAAAGGCGATGCTGCAAGCGATCAACGAGGGCCACACCCCAATGCAGATCTCTTTGCCAGAAGTTTTAGGCACAGAGGTGGAGGATGATCATGACAGCTACGATGAGTTTGCACACACATTTGAGTTCCCATTTGGTGCTACGCTGGATCTTCATGAAGGTATCAATCGATTCTCCTACCGCTTAAGTTTGGTTGATGCAGAACTGATGGATACAATCGGTGAAGTTGATGTACCTGAAGGTGATCTATCTGGTGCCATGACTTTGACTCTCTCTTGGGATAAGGGTGAGGATCTGGATATCAACACCTACTACTACAAGGATTGGGAGGCAGATGCAGATACAGAGGCATCCGATTTTAACCCTGGTAAGCCATCTTGGATCAACTGGGACAATCGCGACCTCGGCACCTCAACTGTGCAGGAGAATGACTCTTGGATGTATGGTCAGCTCGACACCCGTCGTGATGGTACCCAACCGGCCACCATGCCAGACTGGGAATGGAACTACATGACTGGGGACTTTATTGCTGAATCTCAGAACTGGGGTACCTTTACCACGGCGAATGATCGTGAGGTTGTAGATGATGGAACCTATCTCGTCTATCTACAGGATATTCACTATTCTGGGATCAGTGATGCACCTGCTCATTACCCAACAAATAAGGATGGTGAGGGGGTCACGATTCGCCTTGCAGGCCCAGGTATTGAGGATGTTGTTGTGGGACCGTTCAATACCAAAGCTGCGGTGTCGCCAGATACCAACTCAGCTTGGATTGATAAGAACAACCCAGTTCCAGCATTTGTGATTCAGGTCGATCAGCATAAGATTGTTAACGTAGAGGCAATAGAGCCAGGACAACCCTTCCCTGATTGGGTTCAAGGGGCGCTATCAAATTCTGCTACAAGACCAGATGATATCTCTGGGTATAAGAATGGTAATGGTAAATATATGAGCCGTACTCTGCCAGGAGGACAACAAGTACGCGTTAAACGTCGCCACTAGGCTATAGCGTTGTTGTAAAACAAAAAAGCCCCTTCTTAACCGTGGGGGCTTTTTTTTGGAAATTAAAATTGCGTAATAATAATGGTGAATATGCTAAAGGTCAGCTGTATGCTGACACTACGGATAACGGCTGTAGTGACCTCTACAAGCAGTGCGGCTACACTATATAAAGGGTGGAACCTTTTTGCAAATGCTGTTGATAAAACAGAGACAGTTGCTCAATTTACGGGGCTGAGTGCTGCAAGCAACACTGCTCGATGCAGGAGGTAACCCGGTTATTAAAGTTGATAAAGTGAGTGGTAATAGTGATTATGTAACCAAAAATAGCAAGATGCTACGCTTAGATCTGGCGCAAGAGGGGGGGCAGGTTTTAGTTTGAGGAGTGGAGTGGATGGGTATAAGATCAACCTCTATGTGGATGGTTATCGTAATCGCAATTTGACCCAAAAGGTGGAGTTGAGCGCAGCTGTTTCCGATTCTCAGGATGCTGTCTGTGTAGGGACATTTTCTCTGGAGGTTGATGCAGAGTATGTGGGGGATTATATGGTGATGGAGTTAGTCCGGGAGAGTGATGGAGCACGGGAGTATATTGAGATTGATCAGTTACCAGCGGTTGGCTCCTCAGTGAGCAGTCGATGTGTTGGAAACTTCATATTTGCTAATCCACCAACGATCTATACGCTGCAGGCATTCATTCGTCCTGTTGCAAAAAGTGAATCAGTTTATCCGCATAATTTGCGCTATAACGGAATCCAGGTGATGGATCTCGATGAGACCAAGGATCCCTCTCTCCTGTCAGAGGGAGAGTCTGTAACACCCGAACACCACATCTGGGCAACCGACCAGGGAAGAGTAGAGGATGGAACCTATATTATCTATGTGCGTGACAATGGAGAGGATGGAACCGGGTTACGAGTGAGGTTGCAAGGGGCTGGGCTGGCTGGAATTGACAGTGGACGTTTTGACCTGATAGAGACGGCAGCGGATAAAATAGATGTGCAACCACTCTATTTTATCCAAGTAAAAAATCATGCAGTTGTGCGCATGGAGACGATACCGATAGGGGCCAAGTTAATTGAAACCATTACAGGGCTACCATCGGATCAAGGAGGGTTTGGTTTTGAGCAGCCGCAGCACCTGTTCCGACAGCTCTATCGAGCTAAAAGTAATATGGTCGGTGGACAGGAAAAGAATCAATGAGATATAGCCTAAGCGCTAGAGTATTACAGGTAATGGCTCTGCTTCAAAGGCGGATTATACCTACTGTAATAGCGGTTGTTTTGTTGTCTAGCGCGGAACAATCATATGCAATTGTGGATGCCACTTTCCAACGTACAGACAGGGCTGTAGAGAGCGGTGCGCAACAAGAGGTTAAACCTATATCTAACCAAGCTTTTAAACCACTATCGACGCCAACAAAAAAAAACAACCAAAATTTATTGAAACGACCGACAGCACTGCCTATCCCCGATGATGGTTGGAACCACTATAGCTATAGTGAATGTTGTCGTGTAATTATTGGTAAATCCTATGCTTCAGATGTTAATTTTATGGAGTATGTAGATGCAGTTACTGAGAGTGCAGATTTTGTAATTAACCGATATGCAGCAATGGGGTTCTATCCCCCACGCGGCAGTGAGGATTACTATCTTGATATCTATATTGGCAACAAGAAAGCCTATCGATTTAACGGTGCGGGGAATCCAGTTAAGGTTACGTTGGGGGCAGGTTATGCCGGTTATGCAACTGATTATCAATCAGAGGATAGTGATAAGAGTGTAGAAAATGTTGCATTTTTGGTGATTGGAGATAACCATACCCTGCCTGGAGGGCTGATGGAGTTGACATTGGCGCACGAAATTTTTCATGCGGTGCAGTTCAGCTATAAAGCAGTGGATGATTATGTTGATGATGATCTCTGGGTTTTAGAGGCGATGGCAACAGCAATGGAGGAGATTATTTATCCAGAGATAGACGACTATATTCACTTTGTGAATGATTTTTATCGTAATCACGAATATTCACTGAGTCACTGGAATGGTAGTCATGAATACGGAGCCTCTATTTTTATCCTCTATCTGGTTCAGCGTTATCAAATAGATATAGTGAAAGATATCCTTCTCAATATTGAACAGAAAAATGGCTGGAAACAGGTGATAGAGTCAGCTTTGAGTGGGCATGGAGAAAATTTTAATGAGATGTACAAAGGGTTTGTGACGGCACTTTACCAGCCTCAAGACTACTTTTCTGACGGAGCAGAATTTAGAGTAGATTACCTGCGTTCGCGTAATGCAACAGTAGAGGATGAAATTCACCTTAGCAAAGAGTATGCAATTTATACTCTTAAAGCGGGAGAGCCATTACAGATAAATGGGACTTTATTGAATACAGGTAAAATTGAGCAGGTAGAGCAGGCCGCAGGGGGAGAGCAGTGTGCGGTATCTCAGAAAGTGGGGGATGCAATACCGATACTTTGTGCAGAGGATGATCAGATAACCCTGTTTACCACGGGTAGTGTATCAGAAACCATAACCCCTGAGCCTTCGTCTCAAGTACAGCTACAGGGTGGCTGGAACCTAGTTGCAGTGGATCGATCCTTGATGCGCTCCAAGCTAAAACCGGATGTAGCAGGGAAGATGGTTGCTCTTCGTAACCTTACTGGTGTCTCCCCACTTGCAGGAGAGCGAGGAGATATTTTATCAACATTAGTGAATGACAAGAGTGACTCTTATGGCGAAATGGTAGCGGGATATATTGAATCAGGCGCTGATGAATCATTACAGTTTCGACAGAGAACAGAGTCTGATATATCAAGCATCTCATGGCATACCATGCCTGCTGGATGGTTGCTGGTCCCCTATTTGGGGACTCAGGCAGGAACAGTTCTCGAAATTGTTGATCAGATAGAGCAGTACAGCGGTTACCAAGTGAACCGAGTACTACTTTATAAAAATGGTCAATGGACACTCTTTAACCCATTATATGGCGTAGGTGCTGCACAAATGGTGAGCAGTGGTGAAGCAGTTTGGGTTAATATATACGAATAATAGGATTGGTATGGTGCGTTTTGGTAATATCTATTGATACATTTAAAATATGGTTATGTCGAATTGAAGGGGCAGAAGAGAATTATGAGGATTATGAGGTCTATGGTTAAGATTGGAGGATATATTGCAGGCTTGTTGATGGCGGGAGGCTACACGTTAGCCATTGCTGCTGCGGATGTGGTGGACTATAAGTCAGGATGGAGCTTAATTGCTACCGGTCAGGCTGCAGGTTATCGCGATCTGCTTTTTCATAATGATCGAACCCAACAGCTGCTAGGGATGACTACGGATGGGTGGGTTAGCCATATTCCTGAAAGTGTAATTGAATTTGATCAAAATCAGGCTGGCTGGGTCTACTTTGAACAGAGTGTGGCTGGTCTTCCTGTGACTCCAGCTGATGAGTCTGCAATAAGCTATAGTCCGCTGACTGAGGGGTGGAATTTGGTTGGTGCAGGCCTTTCAGCTACTCCTGAGCAGCTGCGTAATAGAGTTGAAAGTGACTTTAGCCGTTTAGAGTTGGAGAAAATTTACAGTTATAACAATGAGCAGGGATGGAAAATTCATGATTTTGAAAATATGAGTAATTCATCTCCATTGCCACTACGATCGGCTGACGGTCTCTGGGTGAAGTTGAAAACTCCTGATTTCGAGGTTGCAGAGGGGGAGGCGTTCTATGAGCAGATTACTATCAGAGGGGAAGAGCAGTTAGGGGATTACCGTTTTGAGTTATTGAAACAACCTGAAAAAGGGAAAATTAACTTCCTCGTACCGAATGGGGAGGGCGCTGGAGCCTTTAGCTATACTTCAGAGCTTAATCAAAGTGGTGAAGACACGTTTCAATACTGGGCAGTGACTGGGAGTGAGGGGGACGAGGAGTACAAACACTCTGATGTTGTCACGGTACGCTTGCAGATAAACTCAGCACTGATAGCAGAGGCTGGTGTAGCACAAACAGTGCAAGGGTGGCAGATGGTGACGCTCGATGGTACAGGTAGTCACTTTAACGGGGGCAATGTTGATGAGTATGTATGGACTCAGACCTCTGGGGAGCCTGTTGAAATTTTGCAGAGTGACCAACCCAAGGCCTCCTTTACTGCCCCCAATAAATTAGGCTCGCTGCGTTTTCAACTTACAGTACTGGACCACAATAGTGATGGAACTAGAGAAAATGTGGACAAGGTAGAGGTGACAGTGAATGAGTTTGGTTTTGCACCAACTATGCAGCGCTCTTCCCTATATGCTGTAAAACCAGTGCAGACTGAAGAGGATCAAACCATAACTTTACAGCAGTGGATCGACTCATCTTCATTAGAAGTTTTGGCTGAGGGAGATGCGCTTGCACTGCAGGGGGGGCTGGAGGTGAGTACGCTTGTGCAGTGGCTGGATCGACTGCATACAGAAAGTGATACGCTCGAGGACGAGCGCATCGGGTTTGGAAACTCTGCGCTGGCCTATTTTGGAAAGAGCTGGAGTAGCGAATGGGATGATTTGGTAGTGGGTGGAGCGCCTACTGGCAACGGTAGCAGCCAACAAGGTGAGCTATGGATTGGGCACACTGGCCTGGGTAACTATATGGGATCCCCTAAAGAGGGTGTCGCACCGCAAACACAGCATCAAAGTTATGCGCAATGGCTGGTTGATTGGGGTGAAATAGATTTTGATGTGTCAAATTCTCAACTCTGGGGGGGAGGTGATGTTTCTGCATACTCTGCCTTAATAAAACGGGAGAGTGGCAGCAGTTGGCTCTCACTTAAGCGCAATGATGACGGATTTTGGGAGCTAATTGCTGACCCGACCACTCAGCGTCTTGATGGTACAGCAGATACCAGACTCTCCTTGTATGGAGATGGGGCAGCAGTTGAAGAGATAGATATGGACGACGCGCAGCAACAGCTAGCGGTTGGGATGGTAGCGGGGCTAGATGCGCTCGAACAGGTAGAAGTGACCCCCTGGGGGAGTCTGTTAGCTACAGAGAAAGAGGCAGCAGCTCAAACCTCTCTACTGTCAGGCTACTTGATGGAGCTGATGCCGGGAGAAGGCGCGGCTGATGGGGGTACACTACAGAGAAAGCTGATAGCGATGGGGAGAGGGTGGAGTGGAGTCTCTCTGGCTGTCAATGAACAACGTGAATTGGTCAGTGGCTCCCCTCTGGTGCTCTATCTAGTGGATGGTAGAGCAGGAGGTAGAATTTACAAATGGGTGAGCGAGAATGCGTATGTGTCAGGAATGCAATTCGACACAGTTAGAAATTTACTTCGCTCAGGAGCTCTCTATGTGGCATCAGTGGAGGGGTTAAGCCATGAAGATGGCTACACGATTGCCAGTGGTGAGCGTGCTGGAGAGTTGCCGTTGGAGAGTGATGGGGTTGGTGGTGAGTGGATTGAGTTAGGTGAAGGTTGGGTGGCTGGGGATGTTGCCCCTAATTCAGTAGCACTCTCCGCAGAAGGGGTAACCACATTGGCTGGGCAGGCCTTCGCGCAGAGTTGGAATGGGTTTGCCTCAATGACAATGGACGAGATACTGTTAAACCCAGATCGTGCTGCCAATAAAGTGGGGATAATGGAGCTCAATCGCCCCCATGCAGTGGCTTGGGACCCGTTTAATACGGTTTCAGTTGAGGATGGGAGCTCAATATCTACCCCGCGTCTACTGATCTCATTCTTAGGAAATGGAGAGGTGCCGCTGCGGCTTGACCAGCAGGGGGTGATGCTAGATGCTAGCGTAGCACAAGGGCGTACCCCTAACCTTGGTGGAGCGCTCTTCTCTTTGCATGAGCAAGGAGCGTCGGTTGCAACCTCTGATCAATTTACCCTACAGCACATCTGGGGGGGGGGAGCAGAACAGCAAGTGGATGTGAGTCCAGATCACCTACTAGTTGATTCGAAGGGTAGTGCTTGGTTTACAAACAGAACCAATAATACACTCTACGTTGTACGTAAAAACGAGCTACAGCACTACGCTGCAGTAGAGGTCATGCGAGCCCCTAATGGTTTTGTTTTGGGTGGCCCCACTCTGACACCGGACGAATCTACACTGTTTGTAGGGACCTATCCTGAATAGATAGTGTAAATACAGGCGTTGGTCAGTGTGAGATTTTCATATTGAAGTAGGGGTGGCCCTGAGGGTGGCCGGTTAATAGTTGAGTGTTAGCACTAAACTAACGGCCCGCTCGGGGTTCTCTCCTGAAAAATTATAACGATCTGTGATCCAGTTGAAATGGCTGTCAAAGAGATTCCGGATCTCCAGTGTGATGTCCCCTTTTTTCTTGCGGAATTCGTAACCGAGATCGAGATGGGTAGCAAAGAGCTCTTCATTAAGGCTATCTTGTGCAATGGTATTGAGTTTTCGGTACTGCTCTTTAACTCCACCAAAATACCCGTTAGGGGTACGCCAACGCAACTCCAGCTCTAAGCTATGCTCATTTTGAGCAGTTTCGCTGCTGGTAGAAGAGTCCCTTCTCTTTTGATAGAGGTAGTTAGCAGTTAACCCCATATTATTCTCAAATAACCTTCCAGCCTCTATGCGAATCCCTTTCAGTTGTTGATCATAAGAGTTGTGATGTTCTGGACGAGTCGTATCCTCTGAGTAGTGTAGCTCAGTATGTTGTTCTGCATGAAAGAGGTTGGTGGTTGCAAATCCCCAGAGCCACTCTCTATCCCATGTGAGACTCCGCTCTCTGGTTATTGTTCCCGGACTGCTGTTTCTATGGATCGGAATACTTGCGAGAGTAGCAGGGTCTAGTCTGTCAGAAAGGAAAGGGGTTAGGCTTTTGAATGCAGCAATATGCACGGATTGTTGGTTGTCTATCTGATAACTGAGCCCGATACCAGGGTTGATGGTGTTAATTCCCCACTCAGCACCAGCAAGGTCGCTATTGCTATTATTCATATTTTCAAGGCGCAGATCACCCTCTATAGAGACTTTGCTGTTTAATATCCATCGGTTGTGAAGAAATAGAGAGGTGGCATTACGTTCGACTTGTGGTTGACCACTGGCGAGAAAACCTGGCTCAAGGCTCCAGTTGTTATCATCACTGCCTTTTAAGTGGACTGCTCCAACAGTGAACTGTTGAGATCTACTGTTTTGTATCCAGCGTCCCTGTAGCTGGCAATAGGGTTGTTGTTGCTGAAAAAGATAGTTAATCGTGTTATCGATCTGGCTGAGGCCATCAAACTGGTTGTTGAAACAGGCAGTATGAAGCAGTAGATGTGTGTCGGGGGACTGTTGTTGGTATAGTCCAATCTCCAACCGGCGAATCTCTGTTGTTAAACGTTCGTTTGGTTTGTCAACGGCGTCATATTCGTAACGGGAGGAGAGACTGCCCTGCTGTTCTGTATTGGTTAGAGAGATGACTCCCATTACATTGAGAGAAGGTTGTGGTTGCCATTTTATTAGGCCGGTGCTCCCTTCCTGGCTCTCACCATTAGTACCACGCCAGCCATTGGTTGAGTGGTTGAGAAGGCCAACCTGCCAAGCGAAGTGATCTTGAGGATGGTAACCACTAACAATTAGGCGCTCCTGATGGCTCTGTTGACCCCCTTTAGTAAGAGTCAGACTGCTCTCTATATTTGGCTGCTCCAGAAAAGTGGTGTAGTTGTTGTAGCTACTAAAAGTGTTGTTGTTGGCTGGCTGCATAAGTCTTGCCAGTAAATTCTCACTGTTTCTGGCCCAAGAGCGAACTCCATCTTGATGCAAGGCATTGGCTAGAAAGAGGTGTGCAGACGGATTGGTTACATCCTCTTCAGTAGCTGCAAGAGCGCGGATACGTGCCCATCCATTTAGCCCTAACTGCTTGTATAGTGTAGCAAGATTGACGTTCTTGACAGCCAGATCTTTATCTAACAGAAGACGAGAGCGGTAAACTGCTTTATGATCATTAAGTGTGACCGCTGTATGTAGTGCTTGAATTGCCTCAGCGGGACGATTGAGATCACCTAGAATCAGTGCTTGGTAGAGGTGCGGGGTAGGGTCTCTAGGGTCAATATTTTGGGCAATTTGGAGTACATCCAGAGCCTGTTGATGACGCCCGAGTTGATAGAGGATTTTTGCCCAGTAGCTCCGCAGCAAGGCTCTGCGAGGCTCAAGTAAGATAGCGGTTGTGATCTCTTTTTTTGCAGTGGACTCCTCTCCTTTTTGAGCTGCAATCAGCCCGAGACCAAGGTGAGGTTCCGCCTGTGATCCATCTTGCAGAATGGCCTCTTCGAAATAGAGGTGCGCCTCGTTTAAATCGAGTAAAGTGAGGGCGATGAAACCTTTCAGAGTATTAATCTGTGACTGATGTGTGCTGTTATGGTGGGTAGAGCGGTTAATTTTATCTAAGGTAGATTGAGCCTGATAGGTGCGCCCACTGCCGAACTGCAACCGTGCCAGCTGTTGGCTGGCAACAGGATGACCGGGAGAGAGGGTGAGTGCAGTTTTCGCAGCATTTTCGGCGAGTTGTAGTTGAAAGCGGGACTGTAGAATATAAGCATGGACTATCCAACTCTCAGAGGTTGATGACAGCAGTGAGGTGGCGCGGTTTGAAGAGCGTAGTGCTTGATCGCTATCACCGCTCAAAAATGATGAAAGTGCGTGGATCAGATGGAGCATACCATCGTTAGGATGAGCCATGAGGGCTGCAGTAGTTATGGCAAGACTCTCAGACAGTTGACTTTTTTGTAGTAAGTCCCACGCCCTCCGGCTTATGTGACTAGTGAGGGTAGAATCAGTCAGTTCTCTTGGGATTAAAGCGGGTATTTGGATGGTCCACTGCACAGCATCTTCAGGTGAGAGAGTGGACACTTTTACGGGCATACCATTTTTTTGGATTGTGGCCACCTCTCCGGCTGATAAGGATAATAGACCTCTTTCATTCTCGATTTGGGAGCGGCCTTCCAGTGCGGTAACCGCGGTTCCATCCTCAAGAGAATGGTTAATGTTGAGCTCTGTACCGCGAACCCCGATCACTGCTTGTGGAGTTTTGATAACAATATTGGCATTGCCTCTTTTATTAAGAACCCAAATTTTTCCATAACGAAGTTCTAATAGAGTTCTGGCTGAAGTAGTAGACTCGACATCGCGTACTCTAATGTCGCTATTTTGATCAATACGCAGAAGCGTCTCATCAGCCAGAAGAATGGAGATTTTTTCACTGTCTTGTGTGGAAAAATGGTGGTTGATATCGAGTGGTAGATTAGAGCTGCCAATGATGGTTCCAGCTGTCTCTGCCTGCACAGTATAGAAGGGTTGTAGAATCTGAAACCAAGTTAGGATCAGTATAATATAGAGTCTGTTAGAGTGCTTGTTGGGTTTATGAGTGGTCATTCTACATAGGCCCATGCTGCAGAGGTAAGGTCCCTTAGCAGGCCACTGTCCCGTTCAGATGGATGAATGTCATGTTGGGTATGATAAACGCTCCACCCATATTGAGCAGAATAGAAAAGGATCTGTTTGCAATTATAAGTGGTTTGAGTGCTGATTGAAGTCGATATATCGGAAAGTGATAGCCCATCGGGGAGCGCAATCTGGTTCCATCCGGCCTGTATGGTGGCGTGATCGAGAGGCTCAGAAATTCCGCTTACTGAGAACTCATATGCAGTTGTTGAGTAAACCCAGTAACCAGCTGATGGCGTCTCCTCTGAACTTTGATTGAGTATGAGCGATGGGAGCTGGCTGTTGGCCTGAGAAACCACGGTCGGGTCGGAAAAATTGGTATTGATAAGGTTCCAACCTCGGTTGATCCGATAATTTCGGGTAACTTTGTGCCTAACGGTGTTGGGCAGAAACAGCTCTCGACGGGCTCCGACCAGTTTCCCAAAGTCTTGATCTCCAGACCAGATGCCGCCAATAAAATCTAACCCTAGGGACTCAGCAGCATCAAGAGGAGACTCAAACTCATCCCCAAGCTCACCAGAGCTAATTAACAAAAGGTTATTGTTTTGGTTGCTGGTTAAGTTGCTGACAGCATCACTATTAGTGGGGACGGATAAAGATTGAATATTGCTCGGTTTGTTACTTTGCTCGTTGCTCGCTGTGGCTGGGGCGCGACCAAAGCGAATCAGTTGATTGGTGTCAGAGTAGAGGTAGCTTTTATCTCCAGTAGCTGAGATCAGCGTGATATTGTGGTAGCCAGGAACCGGGCTGGGAGCCCATGAGTCACCATTAGAGGCTGACACTTCTCTCCCGAGTTGAGAGTCCCTATTTGCCCCCCAGCTCCATACCTGACCATCCAAGTCTAGAGCAATACTATGATGACCTCCGGTAGCAATAGCGCTGATTTTAGGAAGTTGCTCAAGTCTGATAGGGGTGGATGAGTGAGGAAATGAGTCGGGTGATCTCCCAAGCTGCCCATCGCGATTACTTCCCCAGCTCCAAACAAAGCCGTCTTCATCCAGTGCGAGAGAGTGGAAGGCACCAACAGAGACCTCTTTGATGGGGAGCGCAAAATGGTCGATAGTCTGTGGTTTTATAGTGTCAACCTCACTACCATTGCCCAGCTGTCCGACACGGTTTTCCCCCCAGCTCCACACTCTTCCTTGTAGATCTATAGCCAGGATATGGTGGTTGCTTGTATCAACCTTAGAGACGGAGTCAACCCCATTAACCACAGTAACCATATCAGAATAGGCAAGAGTAAGAGAAGAGATGCCAAACAGTCCGCTATGGTTAGAGCCGCGAATATAGACCTTACCATCGCGGCCCACAAAAACTTTATGATGGCTTGAGCCGCTTATATCTACCCCACCCCAATGTCCATCAATTTTTTCGGGGAGTGCTACAACGGTGTATTGGCTGCTGTCTAGCCCAAGCTCTCCATTATAATTTGCGCCCCATGTCCAGATTGTACCATCGGCCCCCTGAGCTGCAGAGTGTTGTTGGCCGGCAAAGACGCCAACAATGCTATCCAATGATTCAATGCGATGAGGAGGGAACCCATCACCGAAGTCTGAACTACCTAGCTGGCTTGAGAAGTTGCTCCCCCAAGACCAAGCCCTCTGCTCTTGATCAATGGCGAGCACATGATGAGCGCCAATTGAAATGTCGATTATCGGAGTATCAATTGGGATTTTAGTGGGGGAGAAAAGACACTTGTTGGATGAGCTTGAAACAACACCAAGAGAGCCGTATTCATTGCCCCCCCACCCCAACATTTGGCCTGTTGATTTGATTACAATATTGTGGTCATAGGCAGAAAATATCTTTTCAATATCAGAGAGCACATCAATTTTTGCTGGTGAGGAGAAGCTAGCAGCCACACGGCCAAGCTCACCGCACTGGTTGCTTCCCCAAGACCATACTGCCCCCTCTGTATCAAGGGCTAGAAAATGGCGCTGTCCGCTGCTAATGTCCTTGATGGTTTTGGGAAGACCATCAACGACATTCAAATCAGATGGATCACTGTTGCTCCATTGGTAAACAGTGCCTTGGTTATCGAGAAAGAGCGAATAAGTGCCTCCAGTTGAAATTTGCTGGATGGCTCCGTGGGAAAAGTGAGAGTGGTTGAGCTTATCGATGGTTTTTCCACTTTCCCAGATCATAACAATATCATTATTCAGAAGTGCGCTGTTATAGGTTCCATGAGTGGAAATGGCAGTGGCGCCTTGAATTTCCGTTATCATTGAGGGTAGATGGCTTGAGTTGCCCCAGCTCCAGACGGTACCATGCTCATCAAGATAGATGGAGTGGTTGTTGCCCAACTGCAGAGCTTGATCAGCAAAGACAGTACTGTTCTGAATCAGAAATAGCGGTATCAACAATAGGACTATTGTACTGGGGTGGGAGGAAAAAAGAGGGAAGAGTCTGCTCATTGAAGAAGAGGGATTTAATAGCAAGAAAGTTAGTGAAAAATATTTGATCTAGGCTAACTGCTGGGTTATAGTGATATAGATGGGTGTCAGTTGTATTTCTGTGATTTAAGTGGTGTCAATCAAAATAGTGGAGTCTCATTATGGTTAATAATAGCATTTTCGGCTGGTTGGTCAAAGTCATTACATTTTTAGCAATGCTTGCAATGGCATCGATAACCTCGGCTGCCCCTCTTGATAAGGGCTGGAACCTCGTTAACCCAGGAGTGATGGGAGCGGACCTACCTGCTGAGGCTTATGTTTATGATACGGCTACTAAACAATGGTCTAAAGTAACGAGTCTGGCAGCCAACCAAGGTGCTTGGGTCAATTCATCTGCAGAGGGCACATTCACTGTCGACTCGACAGCAGGCAATGGGCAGTACAGCTCAATCATTGCCGGTAATGGCTGGTACCTACTGGGGGCGGGGGCAACAGACACTACTATTAAAGCCTTAAAAACCAAGATTGATGGCGCAATTTCAGGTTCTGAAGTAACACAGATCTATGAGTTTAGTAACGGTGGATGGGTTGGGCACAATCTGGAGATGAACCCCAGTGATGCCAGTGCGCTCACTGCGGGTCAAGGGCTTTGGGTTGCGATTGGTGCAGCAGGCTCTCCACCACTCTTCAAAGGTTTAGTCTCGCTAGATACATCTGGCGCAGCCCCTACAGGGCTGGGGCGTAGACTCTACAGCTCTGATGGAAGTACCTCAAGCTTGGGGGAGACCAGTGTGTTGCTCTATAGCTGTGAAGATGAAGATTATGAAACGCCATTGACCGATCCAATTACAGCGGCTGAAGATGGTAGCTATGAGGTCAGTGAGGAAGACTTTATTAAGTCAGAGAATGCAAAAGCAGAGAGCTGTTTTGGGGTGAAAGCGACTGTCTCTGCAGTAGAGATTGAAGAAGATGGCACGGTTAAGGCCAAGGCCTATGAAGTGGTTGCGATCAAACCGGAAACAGAGAAAGGTGAAGTGGTTGCAGAGGTAGTTGTCGACCCGTTTACCCACAAGGTGGCTGCAGAAATCAGGGCATCGATTAAGCAGAGCACTCTATTGGGAGGGCTCACTTTAAGCAGCAACACATTGAAGATTATGCACTCGTTGGCAGAGTCAATGGTGGCCGATTATAGGGATCAGGCAAAACAGGGTAAGGCACCGGTTGAGTTAGCTACTCTGGAGAGTGGAGAGGCTATTGAGGTTGCAGTGGATAAAACCAAGCAGGAAGCGATGAAAGCGGCCTATGATGAGTTGCAAACCGCAAAAAAAGATACCTCTGGAGACGCGGCAGCTCTGGTAAAGGCAGCAGAGGAGAAGTTGGCCACTGCTAAACAGGCGCTTAGTCAAGCAGTTACCAATAAGAAGAGTGACCTGAGAAAAGTTGGGAAAGTGGTTGTCCAAAAACTGGTTAGTGATGATGGGATGGTAGCAACGGGGGACCTGGATGCTGTTATTGCATCTGGACTGATTTCAAAAACAGGGGCTTCAGGTGGTGCTGCTACAGCGGATGAGTTCAAGGCAATCATGGATAGCTCATTTGACGCTACAACAGTTGCTGCTAACCGCAAGCTTGCAGAGGCAAACCTTGCAAGCACGACAACCTCTGGAAATACGCAAAACAGCTCAAGAATCGCTCAATTTCAACAGCAGATAAAGAGAGAGGCGCAGGAAGCAGCCTTTACCGATGATTTTGGCGATATATTTGGCTCAACCGCAAAAGGTCGTTTCGGTCCAGCCAATCTTGATGGAAACATTAAGCTGGCTAGGATTGTCTACAGTACCGTTGTAGATCTTGCACAGATGGGATTTGCAGTCTCTGATGGAGATGGTGGGCTCGTTGTTGCTCTTCATGTCCCCCCTTCTGAGTCGCGTATGCTTCCGGGTGCACCCTACCGTATTGCAGTTCAATATCAAACGTTTGTAGAAGGCGAGATCCCAGAAGATGTGGAGGTGGCAACCTGCTCTAACAGCATATATGACACTGCGAAAACGTGCTTGGCTGACTCTAATGAAGGGAACACTTGGACTACCTATGTAGGAGGAGATCCGATGCTGAGAGTGGTGGATCCAGATACAGATCTACGTACTCCACACCCAAGTTGGGCTGAGGAGATGATGGAGCTTCTCTATACGCCGATCATCCCCAATGTTGCGGTCTACAGCATGATCAAAAATCGTGACCATACAGTGACATTTGAGCAATTGAACCAGGCGATTATTGATAATGCGGGTGGCTCAAAGGGTAGTGCCTGTAAGGACTCAGAGTCAGATAGTAATGTAGACTGCTTTGAGAACCTTTACGGTCTTGTACTGACAACTGATCCCTACTCGGTGGCGAAATCCATTGTCTCCAAGGATATGGCAACCCATCTTCGTGGGGAGATGGACCACCTGCTGATGAAGATAGTGGATGAGAAAATGAGTCGTGGAGAAGACCCGCTGACGATAGCCAAAAAGATGATTGATCTGCTGAAGCCCGCATCGGATAAAGAGACTGAGGCAGAGTTCTTTGCCCGTATTATTAATGCTGAGCCATATCTTCTGGATATGATGACGGATGAGTATATTGATACCTTGGTCAGAGCCATTCCTGCAGAGTTTTCGGATAGTGATAAATCAGCTGTGCTACAGCTAAAAGAGGGCTTCACACTCGCTAAAGATACAGAGCTGCAGCCAAAAACTGCACTGGCCTTTACCGTGTTGATGGTGAATAAGTTCGTTTCAGGTGAGGGGAATGTTGAGTTTGAGCGAGTTCCTGCAGACCAGACAGATTTAAGCTGGATGCTTGGTGATGCGCTGGAGAAAGTGCTGCAGAGTGGTGAGGTGGGAACGATTGGAATAGCTGGTGTAGACCCGCTTCAAGGGTTGATTGAGTCACTGTTTGCGCAGAATGAGAGTGGTATTAGCGCATCGTCGGTAAGTGACAAAATTACCAAAATCTGGTGGCCGAAACGCAACGCCTTCTCTACGGAAATATTGAGCCAGCTACAAAACTTGGGTCTTGCAGATAATGATGGAGATGGTGAGATTGGTGAGAGTGACATTAATAATAGCAGCATGGGTGATGAACTCTGGGATGCTATTGACAAGGCTGAAAAGGAGAAGGAAGACTTCGATGGCGACCAATTTATACTGGCCATGTTTAAAAAGTTAACTGGAGATACGCGACTTACGGTTGAACCAGAACTTAAGAAAATTTTCGATAATTTAATGACCTATGTTGATGGTATACAGGAAAAAATAGAGAAAATTTTTGGAGAGCGTGCTCGGTATGCAGGGTTTGAGAGTATTGATGAGCATGTTAATCAGGGGGCATTTGATGACCATGGCTACGGTGGAGGAAATACCGCATCGACACACGTAGAGATCACAATTCGTGATAACTATAACTGGCAAGAGATAGGTGATAAATTTACAGCTGTAGCGCTGGTACCCTTGGTATTTGACCGCTATGAGATGAGAGAGCACCCAGAGTATAGTGACGACGGCAATAGTGGAGCTAAAGGAATACAACTTGCTCAAGGTACCAGTACAGACAGCAGTGACACAGCTATCTGGCACAATACCGAAGTACCTCTCTATCGAAAGGGGAACAGCGTGAGTGATGGAGGTGATTTTTATGAGACCTCTGACACCTACAAGGTCTATGTAGAGTTGGGCGGAGAGTGGGTAGTGGCGAGTGATGTTCCGCTGTTCCCAATGGGGCTAGACGAAAATAACCAAGAGAGGATACAGCAGCTTGATGTGCCCTATTTCGGCGGCGCGGGTACTACAAATCAGGGTGACACGGGTGGATATATGCCACATGGGCCTGAAGCTGGATTTGGAGTTATGCAGGAGGGGCGAGACTTCTTCAAGAAGGGAGACCAGAGAAGCTTCTTCTATCCTGCAATCAAGGTCAAGAATGACGATGCAGAGATAAAGTCGGATGGAACATACAAGAGAAGTGATCTACACATGGTAGGTGAGGAGTTGCTCTCTTATGATGGGACTAAAGATCAGATTCGCCCAAAAACAAAAACAGAGTTAATGGGCGTGCTTCAGAATGCTACGGTGAACCTGTTTGTCTTGGCGAAGAACCATGAAGAGAAAGACAAGCTCTACTCCCGTAATCGTGATGACTTGACTGAGCTGATCGCGAAGGTCAGATCGAATCAGGAGGTCGAGACCGCATCTGGGAAGACTAAACTATCGCCTGCACCATTTGTCGGCTTCTTCGACAACTACTGGTCTGAGCGAGGTGGATGTGCGGACTACGCTTCAGCAGAGAGTGGAGAGTGTGTTAATCAACACTCTAATTATGATAAAGCCCAGTACGGTGTAGAAAAATCGATCACCAATGGCGGTATTGTATTAGTGGACATTGTTCCTTCAACTGACTCAAGAGCGATACCACAGCAGCTGCTGCTTGAGGTGAACATGGCATTTGAGTCAGCAGATTGGCATGAGGTAGAGTTGGTGTTACGCTCAACCGATACTGATAGTGATGGCCCAGACTCTGTTTTTGATACTGATCACTTTGAGTTTAAGGATAACTTCTTTGACAGCAATAATGGGGGGGTTGATGCCGGATCTCTTGTTGAATCGGGTGCCTTTGGCCGTGGGCTGGCAATAGAGCCGGATGGTAAACATGTGGATAATGGTAGCTGGAATGACGACTTTGGATTAAGAATCAAGGTGTTTGATGATGCTCTGCTACAGAATCACAAGAATCGCATCTTTATTGTCTTGCGCAGTGACGACAAAATGGCTCTATTTGTCAATGAAATGGGGAGTGACCTCGGATCACTTCTTGGCTCGAAGATAGAGCTGAAGAAGTTACTGAGTTCGGATGGGTATGATGACTTGATCAACAAAACGGGGGAATTCCTCAATACTCCAACTTGGCTTGACAAGGACAATGTGAAGACGGCTATTGGTCAAGCGGCACAGAAAAAAGGCAACAAAACCAAGCTGAAGGCTGATCATCTGAACAAAGACACCTCTATCACGGTGGACGTTGTTATGATTGAGTCTGGCTATGATACACATGCTAGAGTTTTGGACGAGCAGCTCCTCAAAGAGACGCAGGGAAATGCTAATTATGATGGGTACTCATCATTAATTGACCAACTCTTGTTTGAGGTACTGATGCCAGTTGCTAAGGGTGATGCCGTATTTATGGTAGGTGGAGAGCATTTTGACCCGAATGCAGAAGAGAACGAGGTACATGATTGGAGTGCAGGTACTGGCATGCAGATGGACAATACCAGTTCACTATCTGATGCACCATTGAGTAGTGGAGATAAACTCTACATTGCCAATGAGAGGAGTGATCACATCACTCAGCTTTCCAGTGGAGGCACTACGAAAAAGATCGGTGAATGGTTTATGGGGAGTGCAGGGCTGGCGGTTGCAGCAAATGGAGATCTCTATATCAGCGATGACAAGCCAGCGATCTATCGTGTGGCAAATGGAACTACAAACGTTGTTGAACTCCCGATCCGCAATGAACTCTCCAACCCTAATGCGCTGGCGATCAACGGTGATCAATTGGCCGTTGCAGATGCAGGCGGGCGTATACTGGCGATAGACATCTCTAATCCTGGGGCGATCGATCCATCAAAAGTGCGTGTACTGGTCGATGGTTACGATACACCGCAGGCTGTGGCGTATGGAAAAGATGAGTTGAAAGGCGATCTCTTTTTTACCGACTTTAGCGGTTCTATCTTCCGAATTCCAGATAGTGAAGCGGCTAATGAAGCGGAATACTACACCCCGGATTGGGGAGATACCGCGATCAAAGTGACCGAATTTGGATATACAGAGGATCGGGTAGGTGGAATAGTGGGGATGACCCAAGGTGGGTTAGTTGTTGATAATGATGGGGTGATGTATGTTGCAGACTATGACAGAGCAGGTGTCTACCGTATCCATCCAAACACTGAAGGAGATAAGGCTGCAAGCGCGGAAGAGATTCTGCGTATCGATGGCTGGTATCCCACCCGTGGTTTGGTGCTCTCACCGGATAATAAACACCTATATGTAACGGCGTATGATCAAGATGAGGTGCTAATGCTCGATCTTTCCGTAGCGGACGGCAATAACAGTGGCAGCAATGCCGATGAAATTGCCGGCTCGGTGAAAAAGGTGATGGATAACAAAGGCGGGCTCCTGCAAGGGCCATTTGGTATGGTGATCACTACCTCTGGTTTTGACAATATTAAAGCACCAATGGATGATGCTTATGTTGACCCAAATCAGGGCAATGAGTTTTTGGATACGCACCTGAGCGCTTACGAGGTGCAGTACTTTGACCGGATGATGAGTGGTGATGCAAAGCTGATCTTCGATCCTGCAAAGCAAGAAGCTAGTGGTAGAGCCTATATCCGTAGTGAGGATTGGCAGCCGTTACCATTAGATATAACAATCACACTGCGACAAATCAATGATGATGAAAATTGTGAATTTGATGGGTGGGGAATCTGGGAGGCCTCAAGCTGCAGAACTATTTTGGGCACGTTTACCTCGTTACAACAGAGTGGGGAGTGGGAACTGGGTGCGGTCAAATTAAATGACGATGTTGATCCTAAGGAGCTCTTTATCTTGGTCCAAGCTGGTGATAAAGATGCATTAACAGGTCGTTTTCATATGGAGTACCTGCATTATTAGGATGGTAACGACAAAATAGAGAGTAGTGTTTGCTGATTTTGTTATAAACACCTGCTCACAGCCACAGAGTCACACCAGAGATGGTGTGGCTCTGTTATTATATACGCCCCATGAATCCACTACTCAATCAGAAATTCCACAGCCTCACTACACGCGCAATTAATGCGCTATTGGTACTGATTTTGGCAGTGGTATCCGCTCAACTGCTGTGGCAGTTATCAAAACCATGGTGGCCTCCTCAGCAAGAGATTTCAGAGAGCCTTCAGTTTCTACTGGATGGCTCAAACAGCCCAGTGAAACCAGGCGCAAATCCAGAGCAGCTGGCAGCACGAATTGCTAATAACCATATATTCGGTGCACAACAAGCGGTGCGTGCCAAGCCGGTGAAAAAGAAGAAGATTGCCCCCAAAACACGGTTAGACCTGAAATTGATTGGTGTTTTTGAAAATGGTGGTTTTGGAAGAGCGATTATCGAATATAAGAAACAGCAGCGCTCCTATGGGGTTGGGAGTAAAATCGAAGAGGTTGATGCAGTTGTACAAGAGATCTACTCAACCTATGTGGTTATTCTAAGAAATGGGCGTGAAGAGATTATTGAACTCGATAAAAACCTGTTGAAAAATCAGTTTACGCTGATACCAGATCGTAAGAAAATGCAGGAGACACTCAGTAACGGTCTCTCGCTTTCTGATATATCTACGAATATACAGAACTTTAGAAAAGAGGTTCTGACTGACCCAGAGTCTGCACTAAAAAAGGTGCTCTATATTCCAGAAATTGGGCCTAACGGTATGGATGGTTACCGTATTGTTGCTGGATCTGAAGATAGGAGTTATCTTGCTCGATTTGGATTCAGGAATGGTGACCTGTTGACGGCTGTGAATGGTATTGAGCTAAGCTCATTTGAGCAAGGGGTGCAGGCACTGTATGAGCTAGAGTCTACAACAGAACTCTCCATCAGCTTCCAGCGAGCAGGTCGGCCCATGATGTTGGACCTTTCGCTCGACTAACAATGTCGATAGAATGTATATTGCAATGATAAAACTTGGACTATTATGAAAAAAACATTGATTCTTCTGTTGCTCTCTTTTTTGGTCCATGGCTCGTTTGCCTCTGCGGCAGAGCAAAAACGGAAGAATGCTCAGTTTAACCTGAAAAATGCTGAGATCGGCGCGGTCATTGAGACTATTGCGGAGTTGACAGGCCGCAATTTTATTGTGGACCCAAAAGTAAAAGGTAAGGTAACCATTATCTCAGGTCGTGAGATGAGTGTTGAAGACCTATACCAGGTTTTTTTATCGGTACTTCAGGTGCATGGTTATGTCGCAATTTCAGATGGAACAGTGACTAAAATTGTTCCAGATGCAGGGGCAAAGTATGCGACCAATACGCTAATTAATGACTATAGTGGTGAGGGCAAGACTACTTTATTGAATGATGACTATGTTACTCAAGTTATTGAGGTAGATAATATTTCCGCTGCAAAATTAGTCCCAATTCTTCGTCCTATGATCTCTCCTAAAGGGCATTTGGTGAGTCATGCACCAACCAATACCTTGATAGTTTCAGACCATATGGTGAATATTGCTCACCTATTAAAAATAATTAACCGAATTGACCAAGAGTCTAGCTCTGATTTGGATATTGTTACATTAGAGTATGCAGCCTCTTCGGACCTGGTCAGGGTGCTTAACCAGCTCCGTCAAAAAGATAAGGAAAAATCTGCTTCTGCCTCTTCTGCGGTTGTAATTGCTGATGAGCGTACCAACAGTATTTTGATAAGTGGTGATAAATCGGAACGGCTTCAGATTAAAGCCATTATTGCCCATTTAGACACCCCTATGGAGAGTAGTGGCGATACAGAGGTGATCTACCTTCGCCATGCCAAATCGAAAGAGTTGGCCTCAATCCTCTCTGGTTTGGGTAAGGACTATATTAAAGAGAAGAAGCAGAAGGGAAAAGGACCATCACTCAATGTGATTGTCAATGTGCACGCCTATGAGGCTGCAAATGCACTGGTGATCAATGCCCCCCCAGAACTAATGAAATCGATGAAGGCTGTGATTCGACAGCTTGATATTCGTCGAGCACAAGTCTTGGTAGAAGCGATTATTGCTGAGGTTTCAGAAGGTGCTGAACAAAATGTGGGTATTAACTGGCGTTTGGCAGACTCAATAGGTAGCAATGGCGGTGGGTTAATTGGTGCAGGTACTAATTTTGCAGGTGCCCCAGCTCTTGATTTAAGTGGTACGTTGTCAACAGGCATGGTGTTAGGCGCATTGAGTGGTGCCCACTCATTTGCTGGCGGGAGCTATCATATCGGTACCTTACTGAAGGTGTTACGTGATGACAGCGCAACGAATATTCTTTCAACACCCAGCTTGATGACCTTGGATAACGAAGAGGCAGAGATTGTAATAGCAAATAATGTCCCTTTTGTTACCGGTAAGGAGACCAATTCAGGCAGTACAACAAATAACCCATTTCAGACCATTAAACGTGAAGATGTGGGGCTGAAGTTGACCATTACACCTCAGGTGAGTGACGGATCAACAGTGCTATTAGACATCTATCAAGAGGTCTCTGATGTGATGAATGAACCCATTCAGGGAGCCTCTGACTTAACGACGACAAAGCGAAGCATCAAGACCAAGATCGCAGTAGAAGATGGAGAGATGATCATATTGGGAGGGCTGATGGAAGAGAAGATGGATGAGGAGGAGCACAAGATCCCCTTCTTTGGAGACCTACCTATTATTGGAGCAGCCTTTCGTCACCGTTCAGCAAAGAATAAAAAATCAAACTTGATGGTATTCCTAAGAGTGAAAGTGATTACTGACCCTAGTGAGTCTACCCAACTGACGCACCAAAAATATAATATATTCAAAAAGACACAACAAGCTGCGGTAGAAAAAAGTAATGATCTATTAGGCGAGGAGAATCACCCAACATTGATCGATTTTGATCAATTAATGGAGCTTCCCCCCCCATTTTCTGAAGCACAGCCGCCCAGTATTAAGTTCTAAATGGAGATTTTTCCATACGCATTCGCGCGTAAACAGGGGGTGGTTTATGCCCCCAGTGATGAAGAGGCAACCGTACATTTTCGTGATGGGGTCTCTTGGTCAGCCATTGCAGAGGCTCAGCGAATTCTGGGTAGTGAAATCCGTTTACAACGTGTAGATGAGGATGCATTTGATCAGATTCTGCGTCAGGTTTATGAGAGTGGCTCTAAGACATCAATGGATTCAATGGAGGGGCTTGGGGACAATCTAGATCTCTTCTCGGTTGCTGAGGAGTTGAGCCAGCCTGAAGACCTGCTTGATGCGGATGATGATGCCCCTATTATTCGCCTTATCAACGCACTGTTGACAGAGGCGATTAAACAGGGGGCCTCTGACATTCACCTTGAACCTTATGAGAATCGACTCTCTGTCCGTTTTCGTATTGACGGAGTATTGCGGGAAATTCTTCAACCCAACCGCTCACTGGCCCCACTTCTCTCATCCCGTGTCAAGGTGATGGCTAAATTGGATATTGCCGAGAAAAGACTTCCGCAAGATGGGCGTATTGCCCTGAGAATTGGTGGCCGCCCAGTAGATGTGCGAGTATCAACCATGCCAACCGGCTTTGGTGAGCGCATTGTGATGCGAATTCTTGATAAGCAGGCGGGGCGACTTACCTTGGAACATCTTGGTTTTTCTGACCAGGCAAGAGAGCGGATCGAGTCGGTTATTCAGCGTCCTCATGGAATTATCCTAGTGACCGGTCCTACCGGGTCCGGAAAATCTACCTCACTCTACTCTATCTTGATGCGCCTCAATGATCGGGTGCGAAATATCATGACAGTAGAAGATCCTATTGAATACAATCTAGACGGGATCAGCCAGACCAACGTTAATACCAAAGTAGATATGAGTTTTGCTCGTGGTCTGCGGGCTATTCTGCGTCAGGACCCAGATGTAGTGATGGTGGGTGAAGTGAGAGATTTGGAGACGGCACAGATCTCGGTACAGGCGAGCCTTACAGGGCATCTGGTGCTCTCCACCCTGCATACCAATAGCGCCATCGGTGCAGTGACTCGACTGCGTGATATGGGGATTGAACCCTTTCTGCTCTCCTCCAGCTTAATTGGGGTGGTTTCACAGCGCTTGGTGCGTACTCTCTGTGGCTGCAAACGCTCTTATCAAGGGAGTCATTCTGATTATGAACTGCTGGGTTGCAATGTCGAGAGCGAAGCAGCGCCCCTTCTTTATGAGCCGGTGGGCTGTGAGGCGTGTAACCATACGGGCTATCGCGGGCGTTCAGGAATCTATGAGGTCGTGACTATAGATGAGCAACTGCGTGCTCTGATCCATGATGAGTCGGGGGAACAGGCGATGGAAAACTACGCGCGGCAAACCAGCCCAAGCCTCTTTATGGATGGAACTCGTCGAATCCTTAATGGAGAGACCTCGCTGGAAGAGGTGTTGCGTGTAGTGAGAGATGAATAGTGCCAGCCTTTGAGTATCAGGTAGTCGACCCTGCCGGTAAAACTAAAAAAGGGGTAATTGAGGCAGATACGGCACGTCATGCCCGCTCACTACTGCGTGAGCAGGGCGGCACTCCAGTTGCAATTGAAGAGGTTGCGTCTAGAGAGGGAGGAGGAGATGCTCGATCAACAAGCTGGGGGTTAAACAGAGGCATCGCCACCCCCGACCTTGCACTGATGACCCGTCAGTTGGCTACCTTGATTCAGTCAGGCATCCCTCTTGAAGAGGCACTGTTGGTGGTCTCTGAGCAGATGGGTAAATCCAGAATCGAGAGCATAGTGATGGCGATCCGTTCTCGTGTGCTGGAGGGACACTCCTTTGCAGTTGCACTAGCTGATTTTCCTCACATTTTTAGTGAGCTTTATAGGGCAACTGTTGAAGCGGGTGAACAGACAGGCTACCTAGATCGAGTATTGGAGCGGCTGGCTGATTACACCGAGGCGAGGCAGAAGCTGCAGCAGAAAATTGGGGTGGCACTACTCTATCCTGTGATGATCTCAATTGTTGCAATCTTGGTTGTTACTGCACTGCTTGCTTATGTAGTTCCTCAAGTAGTTCAAGTGTTTGACTCGATTGATCAGCAACTGCCTGCACTAACCGTTGGGTTGATTGCAACCAGTGATTTTATTGTAGATTACGGGCTCTATCTTTTTTTGGCACTTGCGGTATCAACCCTGCTCTTCAAAGTTGCCCTGCGTAGCGAAGTGGCAAGACGCTGGTACCACCGCCTGTTACTAAAAATTCCACTTGTGGGACGAGTGGTGCGTGGTAGCAATACCGCTCGTTTTACTCGAACCTTGAGTATTTTATCCGCCAGCGGAGTACCGGTATTGGAGGCGCTGAAAATCTCTTCAAAGGTAGTTACAAACCTGCCAATGAAGGAGATCATTGAGCGAGCAGCCAAACAGGTCAGTGAAGGGGGGGCTGTCCACGAGTCACTCAACCAAGGAAAGATTTTCCCACCAATGACCATTCATCTGATTGCCAGTGGTGAAGCGAGTGGTAAACTGGACGATATGTTGCAGCGAGCCTCGGTGCAGCAAGAAGAGGAGCTGGAATCTCTGATTGCAGGAATGACAGGGCTGTTTGAACCATTGATGATTCTGGTGATGGGTGGGATTGTGTTAACCATTGTGGTAGCTATCCTGCTCCCTATTTTTGATTTGAACCAGTTGGTTCAATAGCAATGGTTGGTGGCTATATTTTGTATGGAACGAAAGTGTAAGTAGAGATAAATGGAAATGATAAATAGTAGAAGAGAGCAATCCTTTTGTGGGCATAGCCGACAATCGGGATTTACTCTGATAGAGGTTATGGTTGTAGTTGTTATTTTAGGAATTTTGGCAGCTATTGTTGTGCCTCGGGTAATGGATCGACCGGATGCCGCCCGCATCACCAAAGCACGGCAGGATATTCGAGCCATTGAGAGTGCTCTTAACCTCTATAAACTGGATAACTATAGCTATCCCAGTACGGATCAAGGGGTAGAGGCCTTGGTCACGAAACCTGAAGGGGTGCCAGAGGCACCCAACTGGAAACGTGGAGGCTATATTGATCGTATACCAAAAGACCCATGGGGAAGAGAGTACCAGTACTTGAATCCTGGTGTTCATGGAGAGTTTGACCTCTACTCAAATGGAGCAGATGGTGAAGCAGACGGAGAGGGGTACAATGCAGATGTTGGTAACTGGAATCTAAATGGTTAACGATGATAATGCTACTTAGACAATGGCGCACCATATTGGGGCTACTCTGTTCTCTGCTAGTGACAGGAGAGAGTGCGGCTGAAACAATCTCACTGCATAAAGGGTGGAACCTAGTTAGCTCATCTCTACAGCAGAGGATAGCTGAAAAGGGCGCAGAGTCGATTGATAAAGTGGTTGCATTTGATCGTCTGAGCCAAGATTGGAGTCTACTAGAAACAGTCTCATCACCAGCGGCACATCAGGGGGCATGGCTGCATAGTTCCAGCGACGAAGATCTGCAGCTGAGTGGCAATGAGGCTGCTGTATCCATGGGGGTGATCCAGTCTACATGGATGGCTATTGGGGAAATGGGATCAGCCAATGGCGAGGAGTGGATTGCCAAGATCACCGCAGAGCTTAAAATGCTCTCTGCAGAATTGCAGCTCTCTCAGCTATACACCTATTCCAAGAGTGGCTGGAGGCATTTTGAGCCAACTAATAAGATAGGAGATCTTGGCACATTGCACGATGGGGATACAGTGTGGGCCTTGGTGACAGCAGGTTACGCAGTACAAGAGGACCACACACTGCAGTTTCAGCCGCTGATAATGGGGTTAAGTGATAGCTCAGCAGTTGACTACCAAATGGTTGAGCAGGCAGAAAAAGGGATTGTTCGTGCTACAAGCTTGAGTGATGATGGGTGGAGTTATACCCCCTTTGCTGGAGCAGTGGGGAGCGACCAATTCATCTATAGCGCGAAGCAGGGGGGGCAGGAGCGACTGGTGACGGTGGAGATTGAGATTAAAGCCGAGAATGATCCGCCTGTTGTAGTGAATGAGGCATTCTCCGTTGCATTAGGTGAGAAGAAAGATATTGGAGATCTGCTACAAAATGACTCTGATGAAGATGGGGATACGTTAACCATCACCGCATTTTCCCAACCCAAGAAAGGGACGGTAACAGAACTCGAGGGGCGCTATTACTACCAATCCAACTCTGACAGTGCGCAGGATTCCGGTTTTGAAGACACCTTTACCTATACCGTTTCTGATGGCTCGACAGAGGTTGAAGGGGTCGTGACAATCTTGCTCACCCAAGCGAATCAAATGTATAAAATTACCGGCACAATTCTGGCGAGTGCAGGAACTCAGGTTGATGGAGATGTGAACCACCCGGATGCAGCATGCAATTTTAATGGCTCCAGTGAAGATAAATTTATCCAGGATATTTCAAACCCGTCAACAGTGGGTGGGTATGTAAGAGGGGATGGAGGTGAAGAGGGGCGCGGACGACAAGAGAACCAAGATCGATGTAGTGGACAGCATGATGATGTTTCAGCTGGAGACCGATCTGATTTCTATCGTGTCTCATTAGTCAAAGGACAGGAGGTGGGGCTCTACCTTGGAGACAATCCAATAGAGAATGATATCGATCTTTTTGTAACTCATGCAGTTACAGGTAGCGTCGAAATGTCTATGACGCTGGAAGAGAAGGAGTCCATTACTGTTCAGGAGAGTGGAGACTACGAAATTTTGGTCTGGGCTGCGTCTAAAGGTGCCTCAAACTATGTGTTGACGGTGGGGCAGGCCACTGTAGCGAGCAGCTCACTCAAACCCGTCTCGTCAATGAATCTGAACACGGAATTTGTTCCCGGAGAGGTCGTGTTGCGGCAGCACCTAGGAAAACAGCTGGGGCGGCGACTCTCATCAGCACTGGACACGTTGAGTCTGGAAAAGGGCTCAGTTGCAGATCCGCTGCAGCGCAGTGCACTTTATCGAGTTGCCAAAGATTCACAGGGGCGAAGGCTCTATCGAAAACAGGACCATACCGATCAGATTGCAGAGTTCTTAAAATTGGATGCAGAGCAGCATGAAAAATTGAAAACAATCTACATGATCAAAAGTCTGCAGAAAGAGGATGGAGTGAAATATGCGGAGCCAAACTATATCCTGCATCATGGCACAACAGGTCTGGAACTGAATGAGCCCAATGATCAACACTATCCAAAACAGTGGCACTATCCGATGATCAACTTGCCTTATGCATGGAGTATGAGCACAGCTGAAAATAGACCGGTGGTTGCTGTAATTGATACAGGTGTTCTACTGGAGCATCCAGACCTAAAGGGACAGTTGATTACTGGGTATGATTTTATCGGCACATCAGCGAGCAGTGGAGATGGTGATGGATATGATGACAACCCCAATGACGACGGGGATGGAGACCTAAGTGAGGGTGGAGACCACCCCAGTAGCTTCCATGGTACGCATGTTGCAGGAACAATTGCAGCCGCATCCAACAATCAAAGTGGCCTCTCAGGAGTTGCATGGGGAGCCAAAATAATGCCATTGAGAGCGCTTGGGAAGAAGGGAGGGACCTCCAACGATATTGAGCAAGCAATGCGTTATGCAGGGGGGCTGGAAAATGACTCTGGAACAGTGCCAGAAGAGATCGCGGATGTAATCAATATGAGTCTGGGTGGCCCTGGTTACTCCAGTTCAAACCAGGAGGTGATTACAGAACTTAGAAAAAATGGGATAACAGTTGTGGCGGCTGCGGGCAACTCGGCAAGTGCTTCACCGTTTTATCCTGCATCATATGATGGGGTGATCTCTGTCAGTGCAGTAGGATTTGATCAGTCAAAGCTGGCCTACTACTCAAACTATGGCCCCTTTATTGATCTCACAGCCCCCGGAGGAGATCTTACCGTAGATGCAAACAGTGATGGTGTGAAGGATGGTATTTTGAGCACTATGGGGAGTGAGCAGGGGGGGCAGGTGGAGTTCCTGTTCAGTTATTCTCAGGGCACATCGATGGCCTCCCCCCATGTCGCAGGCGTGGTTGCTCTAATGCGTTCAGTCAACCCAACAATCAGCCCGGAAGCCGTAGATGCACTGATCTCAAGTGGAGAGATTACTCAAGACCTAGGGGGGCAGGGGCGTGATGATTACTTCGGTTACGGACTGATTGATGCCTACAAGGCGGTGGTTGCGGCATCCCAACTCAGTGATACAGAGTCTAAATTCGAGCTCAAACCGGTGTTGACAGTGAGTCCAGCGGTAGTGAACTTTGGAATCTCCAGTGCGCGTGAGACTGTTCGCTTGAGCAACTCAACAGGAGGAGAACTTGTCATAAATTCAGTACAAGAGACAGCAGACTGGTTGAAAATCGAACCGCCAAGCTCAGAGCAGAGTGGGTTGGGTGAGTATACCCTGGTTGTAGACCGTGATTTACTGGAGATAGGACCACATACAACAACGGTTGAGATTAACTCCTCAGTAGGAGACCTCAGCTTGTCCGTAGTTGTACAAAAAGTCTCCTCAGAGATCCCCGCAAATGCGGGTTATCAAACGGTATTGCTGATCAATACTGAAACGAACGAGGTTAGGCACGTTACGCTTGGTGATGCGGGTAGTAATGGGGAGTATGACTACTCATTTGAAGCGCCAGAAGGGTCATATATTCTGTTAGCAGGAACTGATAACGATTTTGATAAAGAGATCTGTGATGCGGGAGAGGCGTGTGGGGCCTACCCTATCTATGATTTGACAGCGATGCTACAAAACCCAATCCAAATCAACCAAGACAGTGTTTTTGACTTCAAAACCAGTTTTGATATTCGTGTTCGATCATCCTCTTCGGCCTCTAACGCTGCGAGTGCACCGAGTGCAGCTGAAGGGTTTAAACTGCCTGCTACTGCACCATAATAACAGCTCAAACGCCCTCAATCTTGCAAGGGGAGGGCTGGGGTAGGGGTGGAAACTGACGATACTTATGCAACGATTAATACCAAGAGCTAAACAGCAACAGAGAGGCTTTACCCTGATTGAGGTGATTCTGGTGGTACTTATTGTCGGTATCATCATCTCCATGGCCGGCCTCTCAGTCAACCAAGGGGGGATAGAGAGACTGCTTGCAGAGGATGCAAAAGGGGTTGCTGCAAAACTGAAACTACTTTCTGAGGAGGCCACTCTAACCGGGCACCAGTACGCAATTCGTATCCATCAACAGGGGATGGAGTACTGGTTGTATGAGGAACAAAACTGGTTGCCGCTAAAAGGAGACAGAGCCTATCGACCCAAGCAATGGAAAGGCGCTTACCGTATAGCACTAAAGGTTGAGGAAGATAAGGCCGAAATCCCTCCAAAGGATGCACTGCAACCGGTTCCTCAGATCTACTTTTTCTCTAGTGGAGAGTTGACAGCATTTACCCTGTTACTTGCATTAGATGATAGCGTAACCTCGGAACACACACCATCTTGGTTAATTCAAGGGGTGCCCACAGGAAAGATAGAGGTCAGGAGGGCGAGCGAGGAAGAGATTGGCTATAGCGCTCTCTAGGAGTAAGGCGACCGGACAGCGGCGTTGTTGCACAGCAAATAGATTTATATCAATATATAGCTGATGGTAAAGCCTTAATTTGTAATAATTTATAATATCAGTGACGGGTGATCAGGTGCACTATAAGCTATATCAAAAAATTATAAAAAATTGAATGGTCTGACGGTTGTTAACGCTGGAGACCATCTTATTTAGAGATCTTGGATAATGCTAAAACCCTTGAAAAAATCACTACTACTGATGCTGCTAACGATTAGCATAACAGTGCCACTTTTCTCACATGCAGCAATTCCGAGCAAGGATATAGATCTTACAATTCCTGCCGGTTGGAGCATGATCTCTTCTGCTGTAATAGATGAGCATACCGTACAGGAACTGCTGAGTGAGAAGCCGGAGATAACAACAATCATGGAGTATAGCGGTGGACAAAGTGATGGCAGCAACCATTCATACAAACCCGCATCATCAATTCAACCGCTACATGGATATTGGGTTCACTCCAGTGAGAGCACAGAGATCAACCTTTTTGGGCAACTTGCACTCCCAATAGACTATAGCCACCTAACTTCAGGCTGGAACATGATTGGTGCAAATTCCCCTGATCAACTTCAACTGCAAAGCACCATTGAAAGCCTGACACCATACAGTGTAGAGCGTATTTACACATATAGCTCTGATGGTGGCTGGGGGGTTTACGATCTCAGTAGAGCCATTAGTGATTCTCAAAATATTCCAAGTTCCCGCTCAGGTATCTGGGTCAATCTTGTATCGCAACAAACTCCAGAACAGCTGACTCAACCCAATGATCAAGAGCTAGAGGTTGTTGATGGCTTCGACTACCCAATGGGTGATCGTGGCTATACCGATACCCGAATACGGACGCTCCATGAACAGATCAATCCAGAAAACAATGACACCTATACCAACAACACAGTATCTACAGATAACCATACGCGTCTAGCTATTACCGGAGCAAATGCAGCAAACTGGAGAAACAGTCAGGATGCAGGAAGCTATTATGATGATATGGGAGGGCTTCACCCCGGTGAGGACTGGAACCTAGGGGCTGGGAACAGTGATGCAGGTGAGGCCATCTATGCAATTGCTGATGGTCAAGTACATACCATTGCCCACACCTACAGCTCTGGCTTAGGTAACGGTGGATGGACCATAGTATTGGAACATAGGCTACAGAATGGGGCCAACCTCTACAGCATCTACACCCATGTCACCTCCGCCAATGAGACAGCAGGGGGGCTCACAGGCCAAGAAGAGGGGTTCACTATTGCCGAAGGGGATATGGTTGACAAAGGAGAGATGGTCGCCCGTCTTGTGCATGGTAACCAGATGGCATATATAACCAGTGCACACCTGCACTTCGAGCTACGTACACAAGAGCCCAGTCAGACTGATCTGTGGAATAACGATAATGGCAATGGTTACTACTCACACGATGGTAGCAAAGATACCGATGGAATGACCGCAGCACAAATTCAGACGGCAATCACCACCATGCAGAACCTGGTAGGGCTGGTTGACCCGTCTGACTATGTTGAAGCTAACCGTATTGCGCCGCACCTGTTAACAGGTGCTGTAGTAAACCAGATTGCAACACAGGGAATGACACCAGGAAGTACGGCAACTATTACTGTTGCTGGTGAAAGTCTTAGCAGCCAAATTGCGATATCACTACACGGTTCATCCTCATGTACCATACCTATAGTAAGCCAAGATGGTACAACAGCAACCGTTGATTGTAAGGTGCCTAGTGATGCCGCCGGGGATCTGCGCCTCTATATTGCTCACTTCTCAGGAAGTGCCCCAATTCCAGATCAGGCAGGTATTACTGAGCATACAGTTACTATTGGTGAGGATGCTCTGTTGCTGCAGCCACCGGCAAATCTCACTGCAACGGCAGGGGATGGAAGCGTCACTCTGAGCTGGGATGCTGTGAACGGAGCGGAGAGCTATACTGTCTATCGTGCGACTGAAAGTGGAATCACCTTGGCAAACGTCTCCGGTGTAGAGCAGACACTCAATGCGACTTCACCCATAACAGCCAGCAACCTAACCAATGGCACCACCTACTGGTTTGCGGTCACCTCTATAAAAGATACAACAGAGAGTCTGCTTAGTGAAGAGGTTAGTGCCACTCCACAGGCTGCCGTCAGCACTGTAACCAGTCTCCCCCTCAATGACACCGGCATTACTTGGGGCGGTAACTATTCATCCGGCAATAACCAGAGCTGTATAGGAGAGACCATCTCCGCACAGGACTGCTCTCATGGTCGGGATGTTACCCACAATGATGACAGTGACGGCCATGCCGGTTTCAGCTTCACCAAGCTTGACTCAAGTGGATCAGAACTTCCCGCATCAGCGGAAAGTTGGAGCTGTGTTAAAGACAATATCACGGGCCTGATCTGGGAGGTGAAGAGTGACGATGGCGGTATCCATGACAAGGACAACACCTACCGGTGGGGAGGCTTGAGCGCTATCGGGCGTGACCATGTTAACCGAAAAGGATCTTACTATGATGACTGGAATGGTCTGGTCAATGGGAGCAATAGCAGCGCGTTTTGTGGATATAGTGACTGGCGGGTACCGGGGCGCGAAGCGTTGCGCTCGATTGTAAATTACGATAGATCCAATCCTGCGATTGACACCAGTTACTTCCCCAATAGTGGATCGGCGTGGTTTTGGTCGTCTTCGCCCGTTGCCTATAGTAGTTACGTCGCATGGTTATTCAGTTTCGACTATGGGTACGGTAGCTACAACCTCCGGAACTATGGCGGTCTTGTTCGGTTGGTGCGTGGCGGACAGTGATTTTGCTTTTTTCTTTTTTTTCATGGAATAGTTGAGTAGTCAATGAGCGCAAAATTCCCCATCTATCGAGATGCAAATACCCTGTTGATTCAGATCGAACAGGCGGTGCGTGGTTTTCCCCGCTACCATAAATATACTATTGGTACAGAGCTGCGTACCCAGGCCATGCGGGTAGTTCGCCTCCTCTCCAGAGCAATCAAACAGAGTGACGGACGGCACACTTGGGTAAAGCGAGCCCACGATGCGGTAGATGACCTCAAGATTCAGATACAGCTGGCCAAGGAGCTAAAAGCCTTCCACAGCTTTCGCCAATACCAGCAGATTGCCGAGCTCTCCTTCGGGGTATCCAGACAGGCCATGGGCTGGCAGAACAAATTGCAACGCACCCCCTCTGAAAAGAGGGGGCAGGGCCGGAACGGGGTTCAACCATGACCCCCGGTGTGCCTACTTCACTGTGCACCCTGCACACCGCTAACCATAATTGGGTTATCGGTATTTTAGAGCAAGCGAGGTACCACTTACGGATCCTCGTGCGCGGGCCAAGGGCAGGGAAACTGGCGTGGTTTTGGTCGTCTTCGCCCAATGCCAATAATAGTAACAACGCATGGAAATTCAGTTTCAACAATGGAAACGATAACAACAACAACCGGAACAATAACAATCATGTTCGGTTGGTGCGTGGCGGAAAGTGAAGATGGAGTGTGTCAACTACCAGGGGCTATATCAGGCAGCCATGCGCTGCAAACAGGGTAAGTCCGGTAGCGGTCAGGCGCAGGCCTACAATAGCCAGCTGATTGATCAACTATCGACCACACTCGCTGCGTTGCAATCCTATAGCTGGAGGCCGGGGACAATGCGCTGTTTTATCGCCACCAACGGGGTCAAGCCCAGAGAGATTCACGCCCCGGATTATGCAGATCGTGTTGTCCACCACTGGTTAATTCCGCGCCTCACCCAACTGATAGAGCCCAAGTTTATCTACCATAGCTGTGCCAACCGGGAGGGAAAGGGGACCCATTTTGCCGTCAACCAGCTGCAGAAAATGATGCGCCAGCAGGGCGCTGGAGGTTACTATCTGCAACTCGATATTTTCAACTTCTTCTACTCGATAGACCGTACCATCCTCAACCAACAGCTCAACCGCCACCTGGAGCAGGCAGAGAAAAAAGGCAAGATAAGCAGATCAGAGCAGAGAGATTACCTGTGGCTGATCGGGCAGCTCCTGTTTCAGCCGATAACCGTTCACCAGCAGGGCAGAAATGACGCGATCCCATACCACAAGCAATGGAAAAACATCCCGCCTGATAAAGGGCTACCCATCGGTAATCTCAGTAGTCAATTTTTTGCCAATGTCTACCTCAATGAGCTGGATCAATTTATCAAACACCAGCTCAAATGTTGCCACTATATCCGTTATGTGGATGACTTCATCCTGCTTTCAGAGAGTAGAGAGTCCCTGTTACAGCAGAAGATCGCCATAGAACAATTTCTCATGGAGCGACTGCAGCTTCGGCTAAAACCCGAATCGGTAGTGGCAGAGTGTCGGCAAGGGGTCGATTTTCTCGGCTACATCATCCGTCCGCACTACAAACTGGTGCGCAGGCGGGTTGTACATAATCTAAAACAGAAGCTGGCCGCTTTTGAGCAGAAATGGGTTCGTACCACGCAACAGGGGGTAGAGATCAACGCTGCTCAATTTGATCAGTTACGCGCACTGCTTGCCAGCTATCGGGGCCACTTCAGCCATGCTCAATCGTGGCATATCATGGAGAAAATCGGTCGGCAATTTATCTCTCTGGCCTATAGTCGGAAAACCCCCGGATTTGAGAGCCTGCGCCAACAGTGGTGCTGTTTTCGCCGCCACTATCCTGGATTTTTTGACCACCCAGGACTGCTCCACCTGTTTGCCGCCAGAGGCGTATCTCTGCCTCGTAATAATCTCTGGGGCAACCACCACTTTTACGAGTTACCGCTGGGGCTGCTTCGCACTGCCCTCACCCACCTGCGTAACAGCCGACAACCCTGGCTCTGGATTAGTGAACAAGGCTACAGCCATAACCGCCTGAAACAGCGCCAGATCAGCAAAATATTTATTCCCCACCACTATTCACCACCACTGAAAAGCCAATAATCGCTTATGAAAAATAGAACCCCCCTTCCAGTTTATCTGTCGATACTGCTACTCTTTCCGTCGATCCTTCAGGCGCAGACCATAGAAGGCTATATTGATAATGAGTGGCCCGACAGCCGCTATACTGACCATGGCAACGGCACGGTAACGGATACAAAAACCGGCCTGAGCTGGAAGCAGTGTAGTGAGGGGCAGACCGCAAGCAGTGGAGGCTGTAGTGGGGATGCCTCCAGCTACACTTGGGATCAGGCTCTGCAGCAACCGGCTACCCTCAATAGTGGCGGTGGCTATGCCGGCCATAGTGATTGGCGGCTCCCCAATATCAAAGAGCTGGCCTCGCTGGGGGCGCTGGATCGTAACAGTCCGAGTATCAATTCAGCACTTTTTCCATCAACACCATCGGCGTGGTTTTGGTCGTCTTCGCCCTATGCCGATA
>Ga0233436_1000463_pt1 | contig 46299 bp, 47 predicted proteins | sample SI_122_August201_2_FD_182723 | JGI IMG/M metagenome (GOLD analysis project Ga0233436, IMG submission 182723) | Seawater microbial communities from Saanich Inlet, British Columbia, Canada - SI_122_August2016_150_MG | ecosystem: Environmental > Aquatic > Marine > Inlet | place: Canada: British... | reverse complement strand
ACTTATATATTATAACAATAATAAAATATAAAATTGATTTATTATTATACATGTTTACTAATCCAACACTTAATTATGATACAAATACCCCAATCCACGTTGATACATGGCTCTGAATACTATATTGAGTCATATGGACCAAATGGGCTTATCGATAAGTATAAAGGTACATATAGCGAACTTGTGGACGGATACTATTTATCAAGATTCACTAATGTAACAAAGTATGTCAATGGCGATGAAATATCAGAATCATGGTTCCATACCCTGACCGACAGAATTAATCCGACCACTGAAAATGATAAATCAGTATATTATTGGAAATATTTTATACCTGCGGACAAGGTAATAAAACAAAAAGTGAAAAAGTATGATACAAAGGTGTTGCTTACGAAAATGTTGCTTATTCGACAACAATATTCATTACGAATAGGTGACAGTAGTACAATACGTGGATTGATTCATGGTAGATATGGGATTAAAAAATAGAAAATAAACAATTCAATATAATAAGTTAACCATTTTTATTCGACCTTTTTTATTTACTCTATATCGACGTGTGTTAGCATATGTCTACGACAACATACATTTGTTAATCCTAAATCATCTAATACTTCTCCTTCAGTTGTTTTTTCTACATTTGTTTTTGTTAAATATACTACCTTTTCGGTAGAAAGTCCCTTTGTTGTTTTAATTCGACGAACTTCCTGTTGGTAATATCGATATTTGTCTGCTAATACGTTTCCACATGTAAAACATTTAACGGGTATAATCATTTTTGAGTATATAAGTACTTGGTATATTCTTTTTATTGTTATATCTTACCTATTTTCAATTTTTTACCGCTGACCGATATAGAATCAAAAAATACGTGGTAATCTTATAATCTCCGCGTTTTAAATCTTCAATATTATATATATCAATGTTTAAAAGTATAATAAATCTATTTTCAATAAACGGAGGGAAAAAAATTTCCAAACAAGGGAAAGAACCAGGCAAATGGAAAGCCCAAGGCAAAGGGAAAGAATTAGGAAACGAAGGATATCTTAATTTAGAACGTACCGCCAACAAGCGGGGGAAACACTATATTAATAATATACATACGCGTTCTGATTCGGACAAACCAAATAAGGTAAGAGGAGGAACAACCAGCAGAATAAAGTCAAGTAATAAGAATAAAACGAAGTCAAAACGCTGTAAATCTCGTAAAAAAAATCCATAGATTTGAATACAGTTAACGCACAATTGCTTTTTTAATCTTCAATAATGTATATATGTCTACTCAAAAACGAAGTCGTTGTAAAAAGGGTACCCGTAAAAACAAAAAGACCGGTAATTGTGAAAGTGTTTTAGACAATACATGTGCTATATGTTTAGATAGAATCATTTCTGGGAATATAAAAACAAAATGTAAACATAATTTTCATAAAAAATGTTTGACTGGTTGGTGCATAAGTCAAAAGACGTTAGTAAAACCTCAATGCCCCATTTGCAGATCCGACATCAATGACACTTGTAAAAAGATTATGCCGTTTGATAGTCATGAAGTATTTCGATATACTAGCATAGTTGCGATCACCGATAAAGATCAAATATTGTATAAAGTTAATAAGATACGTGAAATTGTCTATAATCCAAAATTTGATATAAATGTGAAAAATGAAGACGGTGATAGCATATTACATATTTTTTCACAGAATAAGTGGTATTCTAATACACAATACAAAGAATTTGTAGAATATTTACTAAAGAAAAAAAACATAATAGTTAGTGCTGAATCAGTAGGTAAAATAATATCTACTAAAAATGACGAAATATTAGCACTTTATAAAAAACACAAGAAAATTCCCAAAGCATTGAAGAATTTGATCTAATAGTTTGTTAGTTCAATGGTGCATTACACATTGCATGCCAATAAAATATAATAATAATAATATATTTTATACCGATAAACTATACAATAATGAAATATTTGGCAATTATTCTGTTAATATTAATTGTGATTGCATGTTTATTTAAGAGTAGTAATACAACAGAGGGTTTAGAGAACAATAGTAATGGGGTTAATAAATATAATGAATCTCTTAATCGTATTGACAATATGTTGAACTTAATAGACAATAAATTGAAGAATGCTGATATTCGTGGAAAATCACTCGAACGACTGAATTCGCAAGTTAAATATCTTACCTATGCTAAAAAACTCGTCGGTCTTATGATCGAACAATCTGGTCCCATGGAACAACTCCGCAAATTAACGACACCAAATATGAAGACAAACAATAATATGGATAACAATATGAATAACAATATGAATAACAATATGAATAACAATATGAATAACAATATGGATAACAATATGGATAACAATATGAATAACAATATGGATAACAATATGAATAACAATATGAATAACAATATGAATAACAATATGAATAACAATATGGATAACAATATGAATAACAATATGAATAACAATATGAATAACAATATGAATAACAATATGAATAACAATATGAATAACAATATGAATAACAATATGAATAACAATATGAATAACAATATGAATAACAATATGAATAACAATATGGATAACAATATGGATAACAATATGAATAACAATATGAATAACAATATGAATAACAATATGGATAACAATATGAATAACAATATGGATAACAATATGAATAACAATATGAATAACAATATGGAGAATATGGAGACCCAGCAATATACAAACGACGAGATAAACAATAGCCCCGAGACCCAAAAGGAGATTGATGAACTTAGACAGAAGATAGACGCACTTATTAAGGAGTCAAATATTATAAACAAACAAATGATGGATATGCGGAACAGGGCACAGAATAAAACCCCACCCGATATGATTTATGTGAAATTAGATTTGATGATTCACGGTAAATCAACGTCATATGGCACTGACGCATCTACTACGTATACTATTCCTCTCAAAGATAATGGAGACATTGATCCTGACAAGTTTTATGATTATATAGATGATGAATCAGTCAAACGAAAGGCAGATAGTGTCGATCAGAGTGGTACCGCATGGGTATTAGATAAGGACGGAAATATGGTATCGTTAAAATCGCAACAAAAAATAGATACAGATGTTAATTACTATGAACCCGGAACGTATAAATACGACATGCGTAATTATACCCCTTCTTATGAAGACAGTGTATATCTAAGCAAAACTACCGGAAAACCAACATTTTCAAAGTTTATTGATAATGCATCGATTGAAAAAGGAATTTGTAGCAAATATAAAGATTTTCCGGATAAATTAGAAGAGGAATGTGGCAAACTTGATAAAAATGTATGTGGATCAGTCGACTGTTGTGCGTTATTGGGTGGGTCAAAGTGTGTTGCCGGTAATAAACAAGGTCCATTATCTAAATTGCATTATGGTAACCAAATGATTAAGAATCGCGATTTTTATTATTATAAAGGGTTATGTTATGGAAATTGTATCAAAACAAATACAGATCAATAATATTTCAAATCGCAATTTCATATGATAAATCAATATATCATATGAAAGTATTTATTAGACTACCACTTATCATAGTGATTTGCATTTATTTACTCCAAAAATGATTTTTAAAGGCGACCATGTTTTATAATATTCATTATACTGTTTATTATAGTATAGTCCAAAACCTAACGTAATTGTCCCAACCATGGTGATTACCAAGCCATTCTTTATTTTTTCAATCAATTCGATTTTATCAGTTTCTTCTGGAGTAATCTCTTTGTAATATGTAGTAAATGTAGACATAACATATGTTACAGATAGCAATACTAATGTTATCAATGTAAATGTTAAATCCATTTTGGTAAATAATAAATATAGAATATAAATACCTAGTGTTGTTTTGCCCATTTCAAACGGATGAACTGGCTCATCTAAATTAGTAAACCCTATTGCAAAATATAACATAAGCAGGATTATGCCATGCTTTGCATACATATTTTCACTAAATAATTTTTGTGTTTTACATCCAAGCGTTTCCGCTACAAAATCGCCAGAAACCGCTAAAAACAATAAAAAAACTCCCCTTATTAGTTGATCGGTATTGTTAAAATACATATATCATATAACTACATTTTATGATGCAAATATGCCTCTACTATCTCATCGGGGGTTAAGTTAGTGTCGTTGATTATGTCTATTATTTCTCGTTTATCTTTACACCCTTGAAGATTTACACCTTTTCTCATTTAAAACGCCCATTTTATATTAAAACTCATAAATAATTCTTCTTGATTTTTCGTGTATTGTTTTTCTTGGATACATATTTTTCTGGTCTTTCGTAAGCACCCTTAATGATATTTCTGTATTTTTCTTTTGGAATATTTCGTATGGTTTTAGTTATATTTTCCTTCAATTCTGCGTGAGTTAATCCGTCTAATTTTTGTAATCGTGATTTCAACATACTAAAATAATTTTCTATGGAATTAGTAAAATGTTGATAAGGAACAGCATATAATAAATGGTTGTCTTTGTTTATTACTTCTTTTACCTTTGGATTTCTATGACTACTTGCATTATCCAAAATTATTAATTTATTCTTGAAATTGTTTGTTATATTTGCTTCTAAAAACTCTACCATTCTATCTGAGTTTATTCCACTTTTTTCATATAAATCCCAACCAACCACACCATTAACAGAAATAGCAAATATTCCAGTATATTTTTTGAATACTTCTTGCGATTGTGTTTTTATTACACATCGTTTCCCTTTTTCACTATAACAATGGTTTCTTTTTTGTAATGATTTTACAGATGTTTCATCTATACAAATAATATCCTCTATTTTGTATTTTTTCACTTCATCGTAAAACTTTTTTATGTTTTTGTTAATGTAAATGTCCTTACCAAAACGCTTGGTAGGTTCATGACGTATTCTTGTCATTTTCAAAGTAATATTATTATCGTGAATGATACGACTTACATGTGATTTATTCAAATCCAAATGAGGATATTTGTTTTTCAGCAAATGTAGCAAATCTTCAATCGTTATGGTTTTGTTCTTTTTAATTTCATCCAATAAAAACGATACATGTTCTTTATGAACCTTATATGCTTTTGGTGTTCTTTCATAACCAGTAATTTCGCCATTTTTTTTGTATTTATCAACCCAACGCATTAAACTTCGTCTGGAACATTTGAAAATATTGCAAACCTCTTCTTGTGTTTTGTCTTCAACCAAATAATATTGAACTGCTGTTTCTTTATAATCACTACTTTTTTGGTGAGGCATTATATATTATTTATTTATAAAATTGAAATAAATTATTGGATTAATGCAAAACATACCAAATGACGCATATATTATCTCTTGGAGCAATTAACAAACTTACTGGTGAATATGTTTATCCTAAAATAGCCAATAAAAAAGATGAATACATTTGTCCTGAATGTAATAAGGATTTAATTTTATGTCAAGGTGAAATTAGGGTTCATCATTTTAGACATAAGGTAGATAGTATTAATCCGTGTCAACATTATAGTAATCCAACCGAAACACAAATACATAAAGACGCAAAAATATTATTGAAAAACTTGTTGGAAAGAAAAATTCCAATTTCATTCATTAGAAATTGCTGTTGCTGTAAAGAAAATGAAGAGTATGAAATTCCTGAAATTACAGAAACATCAGTTATTCAGTTGGAATATAGATTTGATTATAATGGAATAAAAATAGCGGATGTAGCATATATAGATGATAATGAAATTTTATGCATATTTGAAATATACAATACACATAAAACTTGTAGTGAAAACAGACCTGAACCATGGTTTGAAATCAACGCAGAAACTCTAATAAAAATAGCAAATGACAATACTTTAACTACATTACAAATACCATGTATAAGGTGTGAAAAATGCGATGAATGTGTTGAGAAAGAGAAATATTATTTTATGATAAAAAGAGAAAAAGAAAAATACAAACATTCCATAATTAAATTTAATAAATTGACAGGATTAACCATTTGTTCTAATTATGAAAAAAAATATTATGCTGGTTATGGTTATACTGGTGATTTGCTTGAATTTGTAATTAAATGTGATAAATTTATGAATGACCTTGTATCAAAATACGAAAGTAAAATATACATTAAAGACGAATTAGACAAAAATATATTTGATGAATGTTATTATTCAAAATATCATAGAGCTATAAAATATAATTACTTATATGGTGAAAATGGTAAATATGTCCATGAAGAAGATGGAAATCAATTATGGGGTGGGTGGAGTGGAAATAGATATATAAACAATGGTTGTTATAAACCAACAATGTATAAATTTATTAAATATTATAAGTTAATTAATCCAATGAATATTAAAAAATACTTGATAGATAATTTTGCCTAAAAATGGGCGTTTTAAATGAGAAAAGGTGTAAAACGCCGTTTTTGACGGCAAAAAATAAATCAACAAGTTAGTAATGGCGAATCGCACGCCTTTGGACGCTTATCACTCTTACAAGGTATAACGCCTCTTTTAATTTAGCATTTTCTTCTAATATTTCTTTTATTTTTTCTTCATCCATTACGATATTATATATAATAACAAATATTTATATCTTTTTATTATATTTTCAAATTAGTTGTCCCATTTTAAATCTTCAAAGGTGTATAGTATACATTTAATTTTTTTATATACTAATGATAGTGTATATTATTTAAAAATATAACCATTTGTTGTTTTTGTACGGACTATCGACGTATTATCACTGCTGTGTATATCATCGTGACATTTTTCACAAATAGACATCAGATTTGCCGGATGATTTTTATGGAAACTTCCGATAAACCCGTTTTTATCGGCATCTTTTTGTTGATTTATATGATGAATTTCTTCGCCTAATTTTGCGTTACACATCTCGCACATCCCGCGTATTTTTTTACTGTTGTATCGGGATTTATCATTCGATAGTTCGCCTCGACTATTAGGGTAATATTTATTTCGTATTTTGTATGCTTCTTCCATAAATTCGTCATCTAAATATAATGATTTACATACTTCTAGTCCATAAGTTCGTGGTCCAGACCCTTCGCGCAATTTGCGATCATAAATAAGTATATCTGCTTCACGATCAAATGTAACCGCCATATGATAAGAACGCAATTTGTTTAACGCGCATATTTCATCAAAATCTACAATTTCATGGAAATGAGTGGCGAATATGAAAGACGAATTATTTGCATGCAATTTGATTAGACCGGCAACAAAAATACTTAATGCGGACTCCATTTCAGTGCCAGAACACAATTCATCTCCTAATACCAAACTATTCTCATCAGCCATTTTTAATATCACTCGTAACTCTGACATTTCAACCGCGAATGTTGACAACCCCTTGAAAATATTATCATTTCCCAAAATACGTGAAAATAATGCAGTATATGGATTATAATGGAAAGAACTGCATGGTACATATAATCCAGACTGTGCCATTATAACAGATATACCCAAAGCGCGAATAAAACTTGTCTTTCCAACAGCATTCGTTCCATATAATAAAACGCCATTCACGTCAGTGTGTGTTCCTAATCTAAGACTATTCGTTACATATAATTCATTCTGTTGGATGTGTTCGATTAAACAATGTCGCAATTCTACAACATCAACAAATGATTTTTCAGCAGTTTCGTCTATACATGGTTTGCAATAATTATATTCTCTTGCGATAAACGCCTTACATAGAATAACGTCGAGCCTCGAAGCAAATTCGGACAATCGTTCTAACATTTCAAAATGTGTTTCTATAAAACTTGATATTACCTGTAAATAGACACGAGATATCACTTTATTGATTTCATCTTTATAGACAGACTTTTGTTTAATTACTGAATTGAGTCTATGTGATTCAATTGTTACATTGCTGGCAGTTGATTTAATAAATCGAATATCATCTGATTTTATAAGGGGAACCGAAGATGTTGGTGAATTAACACATTGTTCAAATTTTGCCATATTCGTTTTCAGAATTTGAGAACGTTTGGTTGTTATTTGCAGAAATGCGCCACTTTTTTCGGTCTCATGAACTCGAATATAATCGGTATCATTCTTTTCATATTTCTGCATTATCATGTTCAAATATTGTTTTATATTATCAAACTCGACTTGAGCGTCAGTGTAGTTAGCAATTAAGGTATCTAGTTCAGTTGAGACCCCAGAACAAATTATGTTCTCGTTAAACGTTGTCATTGACGAAATATTCTTACAATTTTCCAAAACAAAATGTTTATTTAAGAAGTGTGTAATATATTCAGTATCATTTTCAATATAGATATTATGATTTGCGTCATCTGAAAATAACCCATTTGTTAAATACTGACACAAACTAGGCGTTTCTGCTATACATACATTTATTTGTTGTATAATCTGTATACTCGAATATAAATGATATATCGAGGCTGGGTATATTTTTTTCACAACCAATTGTCGCGATATTTTTTCCATATCACGAACCTGTTTTAATTGTTTACGGAAATTTTCAACAAAGTGATAATAGTCGTCGGATAGTAACAATTCGGTAATCATATACTCATTATTTAACCAATTTATATCAAATACTGGATTCGTTAATTGATATTGAAATTTGCGTTTACCCATCGAAGTGCAACATTTATTTAACATAGTAAGTACAGATGACACCCGACCATATTGTTTACTCTCCACTATATTATCGTCTATAATATTCAATTGTTTTAGAGTGTGGTTTGCTAGAATTACGCGGTCGGTCGTATTATTAAACTCGGGAATTGATATTTTTCTAACTAATTCGGCATTATGTTGTTGAATGAAATCCAATAAATAACAAAATGATTGCGTTGATATATTGTCCGTTTGAAATTCACTGCAAGCATCATATGTATCTTCTTTGAAAAATGTCGTTAATAGTTGCTTAATATATCTCTGTTCGGTACATCTAGACACCTTCATATTTGTTTTGTCCGCATTATTTATTTTATGTATGCTATTTGTTCGAATTCCGGAATATTGAATTATTTTATTCAAATCATCAGGATTAAATGGCGTTATCAAAATTACTTCGCTTGGAGAATATACTGAAATATAACGTTCTAGTTCGTCGAATGTAGTTGTATTCATAAAGAAAGTGGTTTCATGTTGAAAAATATATGATTTGCCGGTAAAAATATTCACAACTGCTATGCCGTAAATAATTGTATCTCGTATAGCGTTTGATGTTTTACCCAGTCGTTTAGATGGGTTATATGTTTCCATCCATATAGACATAATATTATTTGTCATAATTGGAGATGTATCAGTATCACATGAAATTAATGTGCCCGGAGAATATACATGGTCTAATACACGGGTTACTATCTTACCCGATTTTTCTTGTACGTATACTGGAATAGTATAGCCATGTTCGGTTAACTTGGATATGTATTTATCCAATGTAAAATCTCGAAACCCAGCCATGATAACGTTACCATCATTATATGTTATTTTTTTCTCGGAAATGTTTAATTGACATATCTCTGCAATGTTCTCTATATTGCTTCCCGTGATATCCCCCGACACTTTTGATTTGATGCCATATATCTCAAAAAATGCTCCTACTTGTAATAATACAATGACATTATCTGCGTACAAGTCTCTGTATTTTTCGGTTAATCTAAAATATTCATCGTATATATTGCTTGTCGTTTCGGACATATTGTGTTGTTACATAACAATATAATCAAACGTTTATATTGTTATGTTTGTCATTTACACAAAATTGATATTCAAATGTGTATATCAAATCATGCAATACAGCAACCAAATATAAGATAGAAGACACAATGGATGAGAATATACCCTACGATCATTATATTGATACCGACGATTGCAATTATTTCATCCGAAAGTATTCAGACGAGAATATGCCTATATACAATAAAAATTTATCGGTATCTCCAACTAATATAGAGATGAATGATTTGTCTACTCATCACCCAATAAATAATACATCACTTCATGTGCCCCGTTATAGAAACATAATGTGTTATATATGCGTTGTCATAATAATAGAACTGTTAATAATAATATTTCGAATGTTCTATATGTGAATCAATCACCACCATTCATATAATTATATAACAATGTATCTGGATTATGATTATAAACATCTCCACATATTAATGACAACGTTTCATACATCTTCCTTAATACATCGTTCGGAGTGGTTGATCCAACTCGTATAATACCTTGTTTTATTAAAAATCGTTTTACGTCATTTATCGGAACTTGCTTTAACAATTGAGTTTTGGTTGATACTCTATTACGTATTGTTTTGTTAGAAACGAGTACAGAAACTTTTGGAGCAAATCGAGACCGACCTACCGAATGTGTTCGTCGCAACGTTCTCCTTTGCTTTTTTTTTCGATTTCCGGCAAAATTATACTTGGATACAGACATTATATTTTCACGTTGTTTGATTTCACTAACGCGTTTCAATCCTTCATTTATTTTTGCGTTTATCACATTACTTGAATTAAGAAGGATGTTTTCAGGCACATTGCTTTGTTTCGCTGGAAATGTCGAAGGTGCGCTATTTGGATTCACTTGAGGGGTAGTATGCGTGTTATGCACTATCGGAACGGGGTTACCAATATTTATAGATGATCTATTATCTCTAGTTCGGTTCATATAATTTCGATATGTCGGCAAACTACCATTTTTTAAACACCCATACAATGGTTGGATTGAGGGTGAAACTTGAGATTTAATTGGATTATCTGATGGTGCGATTGGTATAGAAGATGAATAATTTCGCAATGTAGTGTTCTTTGGAACGATTGTATCTGTTTTTTTTGATAATTTACTTAAATAGTCCTTTGCTTGATCGAACTCTTTATTAAAAATATTTTCATGACTTGATTTGTTCGACGTGTCCGGTTGCGGGTTATTATTATTTTCAAATATTTTATTATATCGATCTTCTTGTTGTTTTCTAATCATTTTCAATAGCGATTGACGTCGCAGGGTATCAGGTTTCTTTTTTACTGGATTGCGTACACGTATTTTATCTACCGCATCCTTTTTCGGTTTGACTCGCTTAGTTTTATTATTGTTATTAGAAAATGAAAATAATTCAGGATTTATTGTTAATACCTTTTTATCGCTCATTGATTTATTTGTATACTTACTTATACGAAAAGAAAAATGAGAACAAAACCAATTTACTTCCTAAAGAAAAACATATTATACGTACAATGTCGACATGAAATTATTCGTTTTTTTCTCTCGGTTTGCTATTAACATGTGATATCCAGCATCTAAATCATCCATCGTAATTATTTTTCTAATTTCAACATCCCCTCCATATATACGTCGACCATGGCATATTTTTACGTAGGTGAATAACAGTTCAATATCTCTCCCGTAATTCTTTAATTCGTCTTTTCGCTTATTAAACCATTTTTCATGGACGACTGATGAATTCGAAAATTTCCACCCACATGAATTTACTTTAACTTCAAATATTTTCATTAATTCTAGGGGTGTGTATGAATCAATCGTAAATCTCCAAATAAAACGCGATTTTAATCCTTGATTAACTCGAAAAAACGACTGATTCATTTCATTTTCATATCCAGCAATAATGACCATTAATTCATCTTTATGATCGCTTAACGACTCACATAGCACATCCAAGCATTCCTTTGAAAAACTATCATTACCTTCCGCGTTTCCAAGAGAATATGCTTCATCTATAAATAACACCCCACCTAAACATTCGGTAATAACTTGCTTTGTTTTTATCGCAGTTTGACCTAAATATCCGGCAATTAGGTCATTGCGTGTTATTTTTTTAAAGACATTATTCTTCAATATTCCCAGTTTAGAATACATCTTTCCTATAATTTTGGCGACTTCGGTTTTGCCTGTGCCTGGTGGACCATAAATAACGGTATGTTTATAATCACTTCCATTTTCATTAATACCGAGGTTCTGTATAAAATACAATAATTGATCCAATAATGACTGCTTTAACTCGGTAATGCCAACCATATTATTCAGTTCAACCAATTCATTTTTTACATTATGAAGTGCCTTTAAATCAATATTATATTCAGTATCGTCACAATACTCATTTTCATGCAATATCAATAGCAGATCGTCTATACTATTAATAGACGCATCAATATATTTTTTGGTTTTTGGTTTAACCACTAAATCAACTAGATCAGTTACAATGCAATTCAAACATAGGTCAGTTGTCTCAACCGGTTGAGATGCCTCAATTGGATCTAGAGAATAAAATTGTTTCAATCGTGTATTCTTGACGTCAGATACAGACTGAATGCCGTCTGTACTCAATTCATTGAGGTGTGCACGATTATAATTATCACGTATGGATTGTCGTAATATTTGGTATTCACCCGCAACAATTGGCGAATCTACATTATAATTATCTAAAAACTCGATGAATTTTGTGTAATTATTAACTTTCATTAGGTGTAATGATCAGTGGTAAACTATCTATATTCTTTTATGAAAAATTGAAAATGATTCACTTGCTATATTGACATTAACAACTAGTAATAATGAAGTGTGAAACTAAATCTACAATGTCATCGGTGGTCGACCCAAATAAGTTGGGTGGTTCAACTGGATCAAGTGAAAGTGATAATATAAAATTTATAATTGAAAATGAAAAAGAACAAGAAAAAGAACAAAAAGACAAGGTCGAACGTATTTTATCCGAAGCAACGCCAGCCGAGACAAATGTATTGTCGCATCTTGGCAATTATACTGAAGAACCATACAGTTTGATTGAGTCATATTTTGAAGGGAAACATCTGGAAAGGCTCGTACGTCATCAGATTGAATCATATAACAATTTTGTAAATTATCAAATTCAACGAACAATTCAAATGTTTAATCCAGTAGTTATTCATTCTGAAAATGATTTCATTGAAGAGAATAACAAGTATTTGCTTGAAGTTCTGATTGATTTCACTAATTTTAAACTATATCCCCCGCAAATTCATGAAAATAATGGCGCTACTAAAACTATGTTTCCACAAGAAGCCAAACTTCGTAACTTTACATATGCCTCCGTTATGACTGTTGATATAAATATTCAATATGTTATTCGCAACACAGAAAATATGGATACTCCCAAAATTATTAAAAAAACACTACCTAAGGTGAATATTGGTAAAATGCCTATCATGTTGAAATCTTCAGTTTGCGTTCTGACACAAAATCCCCATATTAATCCTCAGCATACGGGCGAATGTTCTATGGACTGTGGTGGATATTTCGTTATTAAGGGTTCCGAAAAGACTGTACTCGGCCAAGAACGTGCCGCTGAAAATAGAATTTATTGCTTTGATGGTAAAAATACAACGAAATGGAAGTGGACCGCTGAAATTAAATCAGTTCCCGATTACAAATGTATTTCACCAAAACAAGTAGAAATGATGATTTCCAGTAAAAATAATGGATTTGGTAATGGTATTTACGTTACCATCCCCAGAATAAAGCAACCGATTGAATTATTTATAATGTTCCGAGCCCTCGGAGTTATTAGCGATAAAGAAATTTGCGATCATATACTATTAGATATCAACGACAGCAAACACAAGGACATTCTCAAATGTTTACAAGCATCAATCATTGACGCGAATAAGTACATGACGCAAGAAAGCGCGATGGAATATATAACTACATATGCGGCATTTACTCCATTGAATATGGATAAAGAAACAGGAATAAGAAAAAAGCGTGAATTCACAAATGATGTACTGGAATCAGATCTTTTCCCACATTGCCAAACACAAAAACAGAAGATCTACTTTCTGGGTTACATGGCAAAAAAGTTAATCCGAACCAGTCTTGGCGTGTTTAAGGAAGATGATCGTGATTCGTATTTAAATAAACGTATCGAATTAACCGGAACATTATTAAACAACCTATTTCGTAATTATTTCAATAAGTTAGTCAAAGAAATGCAAAAACAGATTGTTCGCGAAATTAATAATGGTTCTTGGAGATCAATGGAAGATTATGAAAACATCATCAATACAACAAATATTTATAAAATCATGAAATCAACTACTATTGAAAATGGAATTAATAGGGCATTGTCAACTGGAGATTTCAGCATTAAGCAATCAAATAGTAGCAAGGTTGGTGTCGCACAAGTATTGAATCGTTTAACATATGTATCGAGTTTAAGTCATTTGCGAAGGATTAATACCCCATTAGAAAAAAGTGGGGAACTAATCGCACCCAGAAAGTTACATAATACCACATGGGGATTTCTATGTCCGGCTGAAACGCCAGAGGGACAATCTATTGGCATTGTAAAGAACATTAGTTACATGGCCCATATTACGATTCCTACCAATAGTTCTTCATTATACGAATATCTAGCCCCTTATATTATCCCAGTTGACAACGTATCATCGGAAACGTTGCATGACAAGGTTAAGGTATTTGTGAATGGATGTTGGATTGGGGTAGCGATTGATCCTATCACATTATATGCCGAAATGAAAGAAAAAAAATACAAAGGAATTATTAATATTTATACGTCTATTATATTTAATTATGACGCACTTGAAATTCGTCTATGTAATGAAAGTGGTCGTCTAACAAGGCCCGTACTGCGTGTTAAGAATAACAAAGCATTAATTACAAGCGATATTATTAACAAGATCGCCAATAAAGAACTGTCGTGGAATGATTTATTAACAAACTGTAAACTAGACGAATCTGTTATTGAATATATTGATCCGGAAGAACAAAATGTATCAATGATTGCAATGAAATGTAAGGACAAATGCCTTCAAGATATAAACGCATATTATCAGTATACCCATTGCGAAATCCATCCAAGTACAATATTTGGCGTATTGGCATCATGTGTTCCGTATCCCGAACACAATCAGGCTCCTAGAAACACTTACCAATGTGCTATGGGAAAACAAGCAATGGGTGTATATGCAACAAATTACGACCAGCGTATGGATAAAACAGCATACGTGTTAAATTATCCGTCACGTCCATTGGTTGATACACGTCTAATGAATTTCATTCATCTTAATAATATCCCATCTGGGACACAAATCCACGTGGCGATTATGACACATACTGGTTATAATCAAGAAGATAGTGTATTAATCAATCAAGGATCATTAGATAGGGGGTTATTCTTGGCAACAATTTACCATACTGAAAAGGATGAAGATAAGAATATTATCCGTGATGAAATCATCAGATGTCAACCCGATCCCGCAAAAACAAGGGGCATTAAGTTTGGAAACTACAAGAAACTGAACTCGGATGGATTTATTCCAGAAAATCAGTTAGTTGAAAATCGAGATGTAATTATCGCCAAAATAGTTCCAATTAAAGAAAACCGTAACGATCCAATGAAGACAATTAAATACGAAGATCAAAGTAAAACATTTAGAACAACTGAAAAAACTTACATTGATAAAAACTATACTGGTCGTAATGGCGATGGATACAATTTTGCAAAGGTCAGAGTTCGCGCATTAAGAAAGCCGGTACTTGGTGATAAATTCAGTTCTAGGCACGGACAAAAGGGTACCGTTGGTAATATTATTCCCGAATGCGATATGCCGTTTACAAAGGACGGGCATAGACCTGATATTATTATTAATCCTCATGCTATCCCATCGAGAATGACAATCGGACAATTAAAAGAAACTCTTTTAGGAAAAGTATTATTAGAACTTGGTATGTTTGGTGATGGAACCAGTTTTGGAAACTTAGATGTCGCAACTATTGCCAATGAACTTCAAAATCTAGGGTATGAAAGTTACGGTAATGAATTGTTATACAATGGCCTTACTGGCGAACAATTAGAAACTAGTGTGTATATTGGACCCGTGTTTTATCAAAGACTTAAGCACATGGTTGCTGACAAGCAACATAGTCGTTCCATTGGTCCTATGGTAAATTTAACACGACAACCAGCAGAAGGAAGGAGTCGTGATGGCGGTTTCCGTATAGGTGAAATGGAAAGGGATGTTATGATAGCCCATGGTATTTCTAGGTTCTGTCGTGAACGTATGTATGATGTGTCTGACAAATATAGCACTCATATTTGTAACAAATGTGGAATGATAGCCTCATATAATGATGGAAAGAAAAATCGTATGTATGAAACCGCAGACTTTAGTATTCATTTGTGTAAAACATGCGATAATCATACTGACTTTTCAAAAGTAGAAATACCATATTCTTATAAACTCATGTCACAGGAATTACAAACTATAAATGTAGTTCCACGACTTATTACCGAATAAATAAAATTATATAATAATTAAATGCAATGATTAAGTTCATTTTTTTATGATTTTGTCTTTACATAATACAAAACTATATGATTGATGACACTTTGCCTCGCGTTGAAGATGGTTCAAATATCAATGATTCACGGCTTCCGACTGAATTTAATGGCACAACGTTCTCAAAATATAAAAAATTAAAGGTACGCAATAATCTAATCGAAAATATGATTAATAATAAAATAGAACCAGCATGTTATTGGTGTTGTGAATTAATATGCGCCGGACATTTCATGGATGTGTGGGAAATTATTCTCCATTATGTTGGAAAGCATATACATATCGGCAATCCAAAAATTATTATCTATTTGGAGAAGCGTTTCTTATTGTTTCAAAATATTATGAATGATGGAAATTTTTCATATCCCCATCAACTTCGAAATCACCCCACAATACGCCAATTATTTGCCGAGATTATATCTACATTGACATTATCCAATCGTAAACATAGTTTTGAACCCATTAAAATTAAGCGCAAAGAAGAATTTGACATGACACAAATATCAGATAGACTTCATGCCACTTCGTCTGAATTTACAAAAGATATTTTACGCAAGGATGACCCGAAGGAACTATTTATACCGATTAACGAATTTTCGTATAATATATCTCAATCTAGAAAAAATACAATTAACGCATGTTATTGGATCGAATGGTTGATTGAATTCTCAATCGTTTGTAAAAGCAAAAAACAACCATGTGTATGTGTTCCCCGACGCGATAATCCCGTTGAACCCAAATATCAGTCGAACATTATTTGGATAATATGGGACGCATTATTTATGCATTGCGACAAACTCAATAATAATTATATTGTAGCGTTATTAAATTCACTACATACCCTATTTTGCATTAAATACACATGTGCGACAAATCGAAAAAGGCGATATTTATTATACTTTGCGGTATCTTTATTGACTGAATTTATTCCTAATGACATTGAACTAATGCCAGATAAGGGAACTATACAAAGTGTATGTGGGAATATTAACACTATATACAAACAGATAAAGAAGAACGAATGTAAGCCTACTGCCGATTATCTGTTTGCGAATTTAGAGAAAGAACAAACGTTAAACGCATCCATACAAAAAATGGAATTGGTAAATTCTATCGACATTGTGTAAATATGTATCGGTTTTGTTCTTTCAATAAAAGTATTTCACGTTTTACTGCTTTATTTCACTTTTACTAAGTGGCGGTTTTACATTTTTTGTTATATTTTTCCAAGTCGTATATATTGCCTCTGCTACTATTCCTATAACAACTACACTTACTACACATATCACGATAACTATCGGAACGGGCATGGTTATGAGTGTTATATTTTGTATCTTCATATTACTAATAATAGAATAGTTCAATTTTACTATTCTATTATTTTTTAGAGCAATGAGGAGAACAACACTAACAAAGCTTGTATTTGATAAATTGTACGTTATTATAACCGACATCTATCAACTCCGCACCTTTATCAAAGTTCAACATATTATATCCATTCAACGCTTTGCTATCAACATAATAATATGTTATTTCACCATATGGTTTGTTACATTCATGATTTAATCGTGTAAAAGGGTTATTGTAGTTCTTTTTGACAATTTGAAATGTTCTCACTACCATATCTTTGATATTATCAATCGAATTATCATTATCCTCAACCACACCATATGGACTTATATACGTAATATTCAAATAATCAGAGGAATGTACTATATCTAATAGCGCATTACTCAACGTCCCTCCGTCCGCGTACATATAATTCTTGTATTTCACTGGTGGAAACGCTATGGGTATTGCCGATGTTGACATCAATAATAACACTTTATCTTCAATTGAATGATTATCGTTATACTTATAGGTATCCAAATTACCCGTATTCAAATTGACAGTACCTATCAACGTATCAATTATTGGATTTGATTTCAGATTAGTTATAATAGATGTTAACGTTTTATGTAATGGTTTGGTATTTAACAACGACACTCCTGTATCCGGCAAAATTTCATAGATGTCTTTGTTACGAATGGTAGAATACATCCCTTCTGCTTCTTTGATACCCTCGTCTATGTCAGCAAAATGCGACAAAAAACCAGAATTCAACCCTCCTGCCGAAATACCAGTATATCTATCATAATTTACATGATAATTCTCTCTAATTTTCTTCAATATGCCGATTTCCACTGCTCCAAACGCTCCTCCACCGCTAAATGACAGTTGTTCGGTTGCGCTAATTGACATCATACACGTTACAACCAAGGTTCCAATAGATAAAAAATACATTTTTATATTAGCGGTAGAAGATATTTCAACATGTTAAATCCGTTTGGGATTATATAATGGACCATCGAACTGAATCAATAAATGTTTTCATTCTCTTGATTCACGCCATTGGTAATTTAAAATGCAGAACCGAATGATCCACCCAGTGCACCATTGGCGGCCATTGGTCCCATAGACATTCCAAAATCAGGTTGATTCATGGATTGTTGACCCGACCCCATATCGGGTCGCGCAGTTGCTACCGGTGCGGGTGGGAAACTTCCACCTTGCATCTGACTGTTATCTAAATTATCGGCTTGACTTGGCGTATGCATACCGGGTTGTGAAACGCGAACATTTTGCTTGACATTTTGTTTTGACTCGTCGTTAGATGGCCCATTCCATAACTCTAATACGCGGTCAACCATAATATTTACTTTAAGTCCCAACTTTGTTTGAATGCTTAAAACCAATATTAAGAAGACTAATATTACATTAGTTAATGTTAAGTTCTCGTATTTGAACCCACTGTATGTGGGAAAGTATGTAATCACACGATGGATAATTATAGCACCACAAAACATAACAGTAAGTTGAATAAATATTTCGGCTAAAAGTTCTAAACTAGATTTCTCTGGATCTGCTTCGGGGATAAACCGTTGGATCATTTTATTCAATGCTACAATTGGAACTACGCCCATTGACGAATACTGTATTACATTCATGAATTCGGCTGTTCCTTCTTCAGTATTTGAGAATACATGAGATAAAAAGGTTTTCTTAGATAGATCAGAATCGTTTATTATTTCCATAATAGGTATATACTATGACCTTAGATAAATATATTTCTTCATTCTGTAAATTATAGATTTTGAGTTTCAAACAGTATAGAAAGACAAACATATATATGTTTGTGGGAGGCAAATATATATTAACGGGGCTTAGCTCAGTTGGTAGAGCACTTGACTGTAGTAGTTATTTATAGAATATATAAAGATATCGAGTTGTCATTGGTTCGATTCCGATAGTCCCGAAAAAATAAAAATGTTATGTTATTTTTATTTTTTGTAAAATCAATTGTACTGTAAAATACTTATAGACAACTCATATATTTAGTTATAAGATTATTTTAAATGAGCGGATCAAATGCAGCAGCAATACGTCGTCGCGTTACAAATGTATTAAATAATCAACGGGCAACTAATGTGTCATCGCCGACTCCACCTACTCTACTTCCTCCACCAGTACAAACCAGAACTGCTCCACTGGTACAAGCAAGACCTACCGGTCAAACATTACAAAATATGATTTCTACATTAGAGACACGTATATCAGCCATTGAATCATCTATTTCTGACACTGCACCAGTATCTAATTCTACAACTCCGACGATTACTGATATGGTAGAGGAGTTTAGTATGCGATTTGAAATGTTTGCGACAGAATTAGTAGATATGAAAGACTCTATTATAAAGTTACAATCGTATACAATGGATGTAAATAAAATGTTATTAAACGAAAGGATCCAAATATTGTCGGACATTAATCCAAATACACAAACTGATATACATGCAGATCTAAATAGTGATGTAGAAAATACCAGTAATCATACCCTAGTTGACGTGTGCAATCTAGATGAAGTAGATGTAAATAAAGAATCTGATAAGTAGCATAAAGATGTTTTGTTAATATAACTATAGGATGTCAGGTCAACATGAAGATCTCATGACCGATATATACAAATTGCAACAACAATATTATAATGTAAATAATAAGAATATGATTTTTAAAAAAGCCCAAAAAAATGAATGTGCTAATATTGTATCCCAAAAAATTGGCATTGAATTAATATTAGCACAGGCGATTAAAATACTACATCGCAATCAGATGATAATTGATTATACCATACTAAAAACATTCACTAATCCCGATAACTATAACGATATAAATTTATTTATAGCAAAACATATGTCTCAGTGCATTCAGTCATTTGGTTCGATTGAAATACACGTGAACCTTGACACACTTACTATTTCTGCGATTGAAAGACACCGTAGTGCTATTGTAAATTTCACTGAATTCGGGCATGAAAATGGGTATACTAAATTTGTCACAAACCTTTCTTTTTACAACACGCCTTCTTTTGTTTCTACAGGTGCTAGTTTACTTCACATGTTGATTCCTCCGGAATTAAACAAACTTGTAAAATTTTACAATAAGCACGAAAGTAAAGCATTATTAAAATTACTTTATGCATAATATAGTTAGTTTTACGGTTAAAAATTTATATAAAAAGCGTGTGTGAATATATAAATTTGATTAAATGTCCGGATTGTTTAATTTCGTATTATTTATAATCGTACTAATAATCTATATTCACATAGTTAATCAACTTAAAACGAGTGAAGATTTAGAAGTTTATGAAATGGATTATACTACCAATCAGTATCTACAGGAAGTATGTGATATTAAACAGCCCATTCTCTTTGATTACAATATCATCGGGACGGAATTCTTAGAAAAAATAAATAATGGTGTGCTAACACAAAACGATCAATGTGATATAAAAGTGAAAGACATTCGCGATTATTACAAAGACGAATCGGTTGACTATATTGTGTTACCTCTACACAGTGCGGTTGGTTTAATGAAAACTGATACAAAATCGAATTACTTCACTGAGAATAATGACGATTTCATTGAATCGGCTGACTTGTATCAATATTTCCAATTAAATGACACTTATTTAAAACCTCATTTGTCAATGAATACTAAATATGATATTTTGTTTGGATCATCGGGTGTAACTACCCCTCTAAGATATCATAGCGACTTTAGGAAATTTATAACCGTTAATTCAGGCAAAATAACGGTTAAAATGACCCCATGGAAAAGTCATAAATTTTTACATCCACATAATGACATGGAAAACTACGATTTCCGGTCTAAAATAAATGTTTGGAATCCAGATAAACAACATAAGCGTGATTTTGATAAAGTTCGATTTTTAGAATTCGATATAACTGTTGGCAATATGCTGTATATACCACCATATTGGTGGTATAGTATTAAATTCGATTCGGGTACTGATACGATTGTTACTTCTATCACATATAATTCCATTATGAATTGTTTAACTAACTTACCAAATTGGGGGCTGTATTATTTACAACAGACAAATACCAAAACGAAAGTTACTAAAACACTGTCAATTGAAGATACATCGAATATCGAAGAAGACCAACCCGCACCCGATACGGTGTCTGGTGAGAAACAAAATGAGAATACTATAGTTGAAATGACACAGGAAATTTAGTAAGTTTTGTAAAGTAAAAATATTTGTATTATGTAAATGAGTTATAATCAAGAAGAACACGATAATGTTTCAATTGAGAACAACTTTATAGATAATTCACCGATAGATGACGGCAATGAAGAATCTGTTACTAATAATAGTAACAATACAATTATATTAGAAGATGACACAGGGTCGAATGGAAACACTTCAAATAATCAGTCTAGCATATCAAATGCGCCCTCAATCAATACATTTATTAATGAAACTGATACCATATTAAGTGATGTTTCAGAAGATACTATATTTAATGCAAATAACGTTCAATTCGCATCAACTGACCCCATACCCGAACCGAATAATTCAGACAACGATAGTCGACAAAGTACGAATACAGAGGATGAAATTATTTCACATCCAATCAGTTATAGCAAATCAGACCCAAATAAAAATAATAACTGGTTTTTATCAAAAGAGTATATTATTTTCAAAAATCAATTGCATTCTTTACGTAAAAACAACACTTTTATATTGAAAGAATGTAAAGAATGCAAACGAATACTTGATTTAAAATATGAAGATGTCAATTCAATCGTAAACAATATTCAAACATCTGTTATTTTCATGTCTACTATATCCGGATTTCTTCAAGCAACCAAGACGCAAACATTAATTAATCTTGATATCATTGCGATTTGTTCGATAACGATATCTACCTACATTTCATTAGTATTGTCAATCTCCAAATTCTATAAACTAGATGAATTGAAAGATCGCATTCAAAGTCTTCGTGAAAAATACTCATTATTACATAATCGCATTGAATATAGAATGGATGTACTTGGACCATGGAACAATAAATATCTATGGGTTCATCAAAATCCAAAAATTAAATTAGAAGAATGGAAAGAAGTGACGGAAACAATGAAGGTAGACTATAATGAAATTATTAAAACTAAACAGCACTTAACAACTGACTTCGAAGTTATTATGGATACAATATCTAGAAATAAATATAACAAGATGAATTCACACTTAAATTATACAGACAGAGAACAGTTATTCCTACTTCGTCAAAAAGAGAGTGCTCTTGAAAAAAGAATATCTGAATCATCTAAAAAGTATCCGGATAGAAAACGTCCCACTATTTTACTACAACATGAAGAATTAGATAATTGGGACGAAGACGATAGCATTGTGTAAAACGCACGGCAATCGGTTACATTAGTAAGATAACATTGGACCAACATAACAAATATGCGAAACAGATATAGATATGAGATCATTTACATATCTATATGTCGAATAACCCAGATTTGCCACGTTTTTTTGAAACATCTATTGTTGTGAATTCTACTAGCGAACAAATTGATGTTGTAATACCTCATTTGAAAAGTATCGCAAATAAACATCAACACTTAATCGCACAACAAGATAATATAATTCGTCAACATGAAACCGAGATAAAAGAATTGCGCCAATCTCTAGTCGATATACATCGTATACTGAATGGCAGACAGTCAATTTGCCGAGGCATGTCATACGAAGAGTAAGTATCGAATATGAATGAATATCATATTCGATATGTACGGTTAGTCTAGTCAATAATCGCATTTGAAAATTGTTTATCAACTACGACTTCTTTCAATACATTATGTATAATCTTATTTTCAAATTTGGTACCTTCATCCTTACCATATCCACCTAATGAAACTTTAGCGTATTCAAAGAATTTATCACATTCAGGTGTATCTAGTATTTCATAGTCTGGATTTTCATCTTGCCAAGGATATAATTGTTGCTTGTTTTTGTCAGCTACGATACGAACTGCTTTTCGAAGATGCGTATTATTATCATCTTCTTTTTGCCATTTATTTGAATCTTTTACGTATACCGTTTCGCGTTTCAAATCCGTACAATGAAGAGGTCGAGTGTGCGGTTCCATTACGCGTATCCTTTCGAGCATAATGCGTGAAATGCCACCGATATACCCGAGTTCACCCGTCGTTTCGAAATCTCTGGGGTTAAGTTCTATGGACTGTATGAAATCGTTTAAATTAATAGCATCTTTGCATGTATCATTTAAGAATACATTCAAATTAAATTTATTATTCGTGGTATGGTTTGTCATATTGTATACGGTTTGATTCTTTGACAATTCTAATATGGTATCTTGTTGATCTGACATTTTTTTATGTTGCTCTACCATTAACTCTTTGAACTCTTGATTTTGTTTTAATAACTCCAACACTACATCGGAGTCGACTGGTCGATATTTAGGTCCAGTATCTATATCCATTTCAATGCAATCATCGACATTGTTAATTTCAGGGTTATATATGCATTTTTGCTTATGATACCATAAACTATTTCTAGCCCTATATTTCTTTCCACATTCGCATTCAAACGCAGTGGGGATTTTATGGGATTTTACAGTTCTATCTGTTCTATTTGTATGTTTAGCAGTCGTTATGTGTTTATTGTAGTCTTTTTTGTTACCAGTATAATAGTCACATCCAACACACATATATTTATGGGGATTTTTCAAGGGTTTATTCATTCTAAATAGTCTATATACATTGAACATGATTTATCCCCTAAATCATTTTAACGATTAAATACTTAAAAAATGATGCAGTTAAAATAAAACTAAATAAACCAGAAACAAAGCATTATGCTAACCCTTGTATTTTTGCATGTATCTATTTTAAAGACTATTTTTCCCAAATGAAAAATGGACATTTATTTATGTCCAATTCTATTTAGTTAAGCCACTTATTTTATCGGTTTTTTAGAATTATTGGTTATTATAGAATTATCGACAATAACATTGTCAGTATCATTTAATATGCGTTTTGTAACTGGATGGCACCCATTATGTAGTGGATTATTGCGATATGTAATTTTATTTTGTATCATATCATCTTTTATCTTCTTTTTATTTGCTTGGTTGTTCTCGAAATGCAATAATATTAAATATGTAGAATCAAACATAATATTATAAAATACGTAACTATATTATTATGTAGTTTTCAGAACAAAGTTCAAATAATGTAAATTGCGTAATAGTCATTGAAATTAAATCATTATATATTTTATATGAAAACGATTATAGTAACTGGCGGTGCTGGATTTATAGGTTCTAATATGTGTGAACGACTATTAAATGATGGTAATTCTGTGATATGTATAGACAATCTATATACTGGGAATTTAAACAACATTTCGCATTTAATTAAAAACAAAAACTTTCAATTTATCAATCACGATATAATTGAACCATTTCATATAACGAACCAAAAAATAGACCAAATATACAATTTTGCTTGTCCTGCTTCTCCATCAAAGTACCAACTGGACCCCATTTATACACTAAAGGTTAATTTTCAAGGTATATTAAATTTATTGGATTTAGCAAAACACCACGATGCTACGTTATTGCAATCATCAACATCAGAAGTATATGGCGAGCCAGAAATAACCCCCCAGTCGGAAGAATATCGTGGCAATGTGAATATAATTGGGATGCGAAGTTGTTATGATGAAGGAAAGCGAGTGGCAGAAACTCTAATGATGGATTATCACAAACAATACAATGTAGATATTCGTATTGTCCGCATTTTTAATACATATGGTCCAAATATGGATAAAGAAGACGGTAGAGTTGTATCAAATTTTATAAATCAAGCATTAAATAATGAAGATATTACATTATATGGCGATGGCAATCAAACTCGTAGTTTTTGTTATATTGAAGATCAAATAAATGGGTTAATAAAGTTAATGAATTCCAATTATATATACCCTGTAAATATAGGAAATCCCTATGAATTAAAGGTAAATGAGTTGGCAGATGTAATCATTAAACTAACTAAATCAAATTCGCAACTTGTATTCTGTCAGTTGCCATCGGATGATCCAACAAATCGTAAACCGGATATTCGAAAGGCCCAATTGCTTCTAGATTGGAATCATGAATATAATTTGATAGATGGTATAACAAAAACGATTCACTACTTCAAAAATAAATCAATATCCAGTTAAATATACAAATTTAAAATAACAAAATAAAAAATATACGATATGTATAGTAATGAGCGAGGTAGATAATAGAATTAATAATAGATGCGATAGTTTTGATTTTAACGAAATCGTAGACCGTAGTCGGTCCGCTACCATTGATGAAGAGTGTATCAGTTCCGGACCTGACAGCAGAAGTGGCAGTGTATCTGAAAATGAGTCACCATCAACTTCGCAATATTGCCGGTCAAGCGTTATACCGGTCCCAGATAAACGACAAAAAATCCGTAAACGTGACATAAATTATGATGGGTCTTCCGCACATGATATAAAAAATTTAACACCTACCCCGTCCAAGTATTACAAAATGATGATTGAAAATTACGAATGTTTGCAAGAATTCATTTCTCCTAAAAAATAGTATATTATTGTATAGTATATGTACGATCAAATCGCAATATCACTCATTGTTATGTTGGGTCTAGACGCAACCTACATTTCACAAATAAAAACACCCTACCTAAAACAAATCGAAAATATACAGAAGTCAAAGGTAAATGTAAAAACAACGGGGGTTGCATTGTGCTATTTGTTTATGATATTTGGAATAAATTATTTTATAATACAAAAAAAAGCGTCATTGCTCGATGCGTTTTTGTTCGGAGTAGTAGTATATGGAGTGTATGATACTACCGCCTACGCACTTTTTACAAATTGGTCGGCAAATTTAGCGATTTTGGATGTTATTTGGGGAGGCGTTCTAATGTTAACAACGACGTATATCACATATCAGTTTTCAGCATAACGTAAGGTTATTTTTTTACGATTTTGCGTTTAGTAGGTTTACATACAATGGAATGCTTGAATTTCTTACAGAATTGTTTTATAGTTTGTTGTTTGTCCGCAGGATTTCCTAATGACATTTGTCGAATATGCGATAGTTGTTCGTCTTGTTCGTAATCCCATAATTTACAGAATTGCGTTTCGTCGTTACTGTCTGGAAATTCCACAATTTTTGATTCGTTATTAATAATTCCATTATGTTCTTCAATTCGTTCAAGCCAACATGGACTTCGTGATGCTGAGTATAGCCATTTATCCAAAGGTGAATGATAAATAGTAGAGAATTCGTCTGGCATTTCGGTATTAAACAAATTGTTATAAATTTTAATTGCTGGGTATAAATGTAGTGTGCTAAATAGGTGAGAGGCGGTGTCGGTCGAAACAAGTTTAGTGGCAAATGGTTGAATGTGTTCGGGTGTCATCGAAATAAAACACATTTGGGCGGTAGTGTCATCATCTACCACATCTTTAGTTGCTGTGTAAGTTAGTTTTTCCTTTATAAAGTTAACTAAATTATACTTGCGTAGGGATAGTGTATATATGATGGACCCTAAATTGCAATCAGCACTATCATCAGAAGTTTTATACCATTCATCGATCAAATTATCAATGAATGGTTTCATATCCGGATTATCATCAGCATATATTTCGTTATAAATATCTTTTACAAAATCATAAGTTTCTTCTCTGAACCCCGAATAAAATAGTTCATATCCCCAAAATAGGGATTGTTTTGTATCTCTCATTAGAAGCGAAACAAATAATGACTGTTTTGCTTCAATTCGAGAATACAAATAACGAGTAAGAGTCGTAAGGAGTTCTTTTCTATAAACGGGATCGTCCATGTTGATTTTAATTATGCGAATGGACGATCCTATTTATATGATTTCAATTTTGTAAGCAAAAAATATGTGAATATACTGTATAATGACGACTAACAACACTAAAAAACAAAGAGAGAAGAAAGATAAGAAAAAACTTCAGAAAGGAGGTACACGTAAAAATAGAAGCAAACCACCAAATAAAAATCGTTCCCATATCGTAAAGGTATTTTTAGAGATATTAAATATGGTAAAATTGTATCATTGGAAAACGCGTTCATACGCTCAACATAACGCAACCGACGAGTTATATGATAAGTTGAATAAACACATAGATATGTTTGTTGAAGTGCTACTTGGAAAAAGTGAAAGTCGCATAAAAATGCTAGAAAAAAAGATAGATTTACTAGATCCATCCAATGTTCGTGATTTTAAAGAACGAATTTATGAGTATCGTGAATTTTTAATTGATATAGATATCTATTTTAACAGTAAGAAAGATACTGATTTATTGAATATCCGTGATGAAATTTTGGGTGATATAAACCAGTTTTTATATTTGATGACTTTTGATAAGTAAATATTACGTGTAACACGATAACATCCCACGAATTGATGGCATCGTCCCGCAATTTTCAGGATATCTGCCATTTTTTTCAAAGAAACAGATCGCAGTTGGACTCGCTCGTATTTTTAGAATGTTCTTACGAATTGAATGTGTATTTTTCCAATGTCGTTGAATTATACGCAACCAATGCGTTTTAATAATAACTGTATAACAATCATCTAATATAAATAATTTCATAATATTTATATTAACGTCTTCGACCGAATGAGTATTGAATATAGAATACTCATGTAAATAATAGCATATATAAAACAGATCATACCGAAAGAATGTCGAACATTGTACTGAATTCGCATAGATAATATGTCCGGTATCGTTTGATAAACTGCTAATTCCTATGTAATAACCATCTTGTTGTTTTTCAGAATCTACAAAGTCTTCTTCTTCGCAAAATATATTATCAACCATTTCTTCGCAAATGGTGTCAGTGGTTATGTCAGATGACGATGGAGACAATGATATATTTTCATCTGAATCGGAAATAATTTCAGAGTGGTCGGGAAATGAATCATGATTATGCGTCGTAAATGGTGACATATTATATAGGCAATTTATTGTGGTGATAAGTCCATGGGACAAGTAATTTACAATGTGTCTATACCCAAATAGAATTTCAATTTTTAATCTTCAAATGTGGAATAGCAATGTACTAGACATACAAGCTTTGCGAAGTTGTGATATATTTTAATACCATATCTTCTATCTTTGACAACTTGTGTTGCAATTCAATCAAGTTCAATTGTTCGCACACATTGATGAATTCTTTACTTATTGTAACAATCTTCAACATAGCCTTTGTAAAGTCACCAACCGAAATGGATTTATTATATACGTCATTTTGAATAAATGCTTTACATTCGACTTCATTCTTACATTCGCACCATCTCATAGAGAATTCAATCATATCGTAAATGATTGCACCAGTGTAGTCTATTCCTGTATTAATTTGTTGATCTTGTTCCAAATCTAAATATTTATCATAATGGATCGCGATTGATTTTATACTGGCCTCTAAAAATAAGTCTTCAATATCGAGCGTGTGAATTCGTACATCATCCTGCACTTTTACATCAGTAAAACATGAAAATAGACCAATCAGTTGTTCTGTACTGAATTTATCAAAATATTGCCATTTTATCATAAGTTCCGATAGAACCAATGGATGAATTTCTGCGATATTCGAAGAAACATTGCCAAGTGCGGTGAGTATAAATGTATCATCTGGATTTCTGATAATAAAGCCATTTTCACACATAATATCGCAAATTTTATCGGTTTGTTGGTTTACATAGGTTTCGGTATAATATAAATCACATCGTAAATTATCAACCACATCTTTCATTTTTAAATATTGGTCTATTTTGGAGGCATCGTCCTTGATGTATTTGTATTCATCTTCCATTTTGCGTATTTCTTTTTCAAATAACTTTCGTTTTTTATTAGTAGCAGATTGCAAATCAGTTTGCGATTTAACATATAGTTCACATATTGAACGTGGTGTTCTAGCGATGTCAATGAAATTGTTCTTTTCTGACATCTGCGTTTCGATATTCTGAATTTCAAGTTGTATCGATACCGATGATTTATGAATTTCATCTTGAACCATACTTTTTTGCGAGAATAAATGGAAATCTTTAGTTTGTCCGTTTTTCAAGAGATTCAAAATAAGAGAATAGGATATGTGAAATTTAGACACAAGTTTTTGCGGTTTCCCACCTAAAATGAGTTTATAGTCGGATAACATAGGCATATTAAACAAATTATTACAATGTACTACATGACCTACCGTGTCAATGCCACGACGTCCAGCGCGACCAGCCATTTGTGTATATTCATGTGCCAATAAATGGCGCTGAGTATGTCCGTCAAACTTGGTTAAACTCGTAAAAATCGCGGTCTTAATCGGACAATCCAGACCAATCGCAAACGATTCTGTTGCGAATAACAATTTAATATACCGTTTAGAAATCATCAGTTCCACAATTTCACGTAAGATCGGAATCATACCCGAATGATGAATGCCAATGCCTTTTTCTAACAGCGAAACTAGACGGTTATATTCGGGTAGTTCCAAATATTCCTTGTAGTTTGGTAGTTTACGAATAATCTGTTCGCACTCATTTCGAACTGTGTACCCAACCTTGCTATCAAATTCGTTCAATGGTACTGTAATATCATGAGCGCATGATTCTACATTTTTTCTGGAAAACACGAAAGCGATCGCTGGTAACATTTCCCTTTCTTTTAAGAAAGATGCGAGTTGATTGAGTGCATGTTTACGGTTAATTCGGATTCGATTTGTTTCAAAGAGATTAGTAATTTTTGTCATTTTTTTTGAGTTTATTTCATTAAATACACCATTTGCGTCTTGTAGTGGAATCAGTTGATTTGTATTATCGCGAATTTCTTTTTGAGTTGCTTTGTCTCTGATTGTTTTATACACGGCCTCCGTGGTAGTTAAAAATCCATAATGTGATAATGGAACTACCCGATGATTTGTTGATGCCAAATATACACACTTTGCGTCTAGTTCAATGTCGCCTTTTTCACACCATCTAGCAAATCCTTGAGGATTGTCAATTGTTGCTGAAAGCATCACCATTTGGATGTGTCTCGGAAGCATGAGAATAGTCTTCTCCCAGGTTTGTCCGCGGTCGGCGTCATTGATGTAATGGACTTCGTCAAATACGACACATGCAAGGTCATTTTGAATATCCATTTGAAATTGGAGAGCAGATTGAGGTTCAGAATCAGTCGCATTCGTAGTTGATGTAAATAGATAATTCATGAGGATTTCAGTTGTCATTATAAGAACGTCTGCGTCAGGATTCGTTTTAATATCTCCGGTAAATAGACCGAATGATATTTCGGGAAATTTTTTAGTAAATTCATAATATTTTTGGTTGGAAAGAGCTTTGATAGGGCTAGTATATATAACCTTTTTTCCTTGTTTTGCGAAATGTTGAATAGCGAACTCTGCTGGTAGAGTTTTACCACTTCCAGTATGTGCGGTGACTAATACGTGTTGTTTTTCGACAATGGCTTCAATTGCGTACTTTTGAAAGTCACTTAGAGGATATGGATACAATTCAAAATGCGAATCGTACTTTGAATTGGATGGATAGGGGTCATTGCAGATTTTTACCATTGTATACAAAATATAGATTGTTATGTTTTTATATTGATTTCAAAATGGTTTTATATTGTTCCCATCTGTGATAAGTAATTATGTCCGTTTGTATTGACTATGGGTCGATTATTCTCGTTAATAATATAATATTTTTGATTCGAACAAACTTCTTTAAATAAATATGTTTTTACAGTATTGACTATAACGGTTTGAAATGGTATAGGATTATTTAATTTGTTGTATAAGTCTTTTACATAGTTGCCATAGTCAGATGGATTTGGGGTATTCACAATATGGTTTATAAGTTGTAAAAATATAGGGTTTTCTTTTTTAGTAAATATAAACCCATTCGTACATTCTCCAAAACGATTATTGCTGTGTGCTCCGATTGATGTAATAAATTCACTGTAATTAGATTGTTGCATCATAGTGTCTAATGATACGTTCATTTGTAAATCATAATCAATATATATTCCTCCATCGCGATATAATAAACAGTATCTAAATAAATCGCATTTATGTGCTGGATTTTTTAAATTCGTAAATACATCCGCTATATTTTTATCGAAATGGTCTTGTATATACGTATAACATGAATTCTCGTTAAAAAATGAATATTTGTATCCAGGATTGAATAACATAACGTTATTTTTGATGTTTTCATTACCGTTCCCTTGCATCCAAACTTGATAAATATGTTTTGGAATATTATTAGTTATATCGTTGTTTAATGATTTTTGTATAAAATTTGCAATTTTGTTTTCAAATGAAGAGTCTGATACTTCTATATCAGAGGAAATCATATTATGCCAAAATTTATTATATACAGTTATTCCATTTTTAATATAAGACGCACACGCAGTCATACTGGAACGACTACCAATTAAAATGTCACAATTTATCATTCTATCAAATGTATCTAACATTTTTTCATTTATATATTTATTCAAATTGGGTAAAATATCAAATTCTTGGATTTTATCCGAATCCTTAGATATTGTAGTAGTTTTTGGTATCCTTCCGTTTACACCAACATGTTCGTTTGTGACAATAACATCTTTTTCAGGCACTTCAGTATATAATTCAATTATATAATCGATGTTATGTTTTTCACATTCATTTATAATTTTTTGAGCGTTTTGAATATAAAAACTATTAGGCAACATTCGATCTGAATCAACAACATACAATTCACCACGTCTAACATGAATACCGATAGTAAATGTATTATTTTTAGATAGAATGGGTTGATATATATTATTTGCGTGTTTATAAACATCCGGTATTCTATCAGTTATTGCGTATGGTATTTTCAAACTGATTATTATATTAATATTTTCGTTATTGCATTTGTTTTTAAAGGTTAATAATGTATTAACGTCGATTGTGTTTAGTTTTAATTCTTTTATATCAGAAATAGATGTTATATCAATATCATTTTGCAATTGAATGCGTCGATTACATTCGTTAACATATTCATTGCTATTACAATTATCGGTAAGTGATTGTAGTCCTTGATATTCAATATCAGAGAAAGGAGTGTGAATATAATGAATATCGAATGCTTTACAAATACAATATATTCCTAATATTCGTTGATATTGAGCGCCAAATCCGTCATTGTGCCCGGGTTGATATTTTAAACAAAGCATTATAATAATTATTATATTCTATTATTTATGTTGTTATATAAATAACATTATCTTAATGTTGATGCATAGAGCCCGTTTATGCTTCCTTGTTCAACCAATGTAGGATACGCCCAGAATATTTTAAATCCTCCCATATAACTATATACATCCATTTTTGTATCAAATGGAGCATCTATATCTTCATTTAATTCAAAATATGTTAAAAATTTACATATAGATTTATAATTCCATAAAATTCCTTCGGCACAAGAGTGTATATCTTCATTGTAAAATGTAAATATGGAATTATTTATAGGTTTTGTTTTGGGATAATTTAATGATTTCAAATAATTTCGAGTTCCTTCACCTACATTAATAACATCCCAATCATCTATACATGATACTTCACTGCAGACATTATTAAGACAATTTTCAAAATCTTTACACAAAATTACATCAGATTCAAATATAAAAAATAATCCAGTGTTGTATTCTTTACGAATTTTGCGCAAACATTCTATATGATTTAAAAATAGACTAATCTCACCGTTAGTAAGCGGTTTATTTTTCATACTTCGGTTATGTAACTGCATTGAAAAGTCACTTTTACAATAATGTTGTCTTATTTCATTTGTAATTTGATTTCCCCATATGTGCGTAAAAAAATCATATTTTTCTGTAGATAATTCCGTATCTGATAATTGGTTACATAAATTTGCGTGTCTGTCCGGTTCATTCTTTTTATCGCATATGAAAAATATATGCGAATAAGGGGTAGACGTGATATTTTGGTTGAATGAAGTTTTTACTATAGTTTTAATTTTAGTTTTTAGTTCACCTTTATAATTGTTATACCAAGAAAATATGTCACGTCGTTTTTCTTCAAAATTATTGTTCAGTAATTCGGTTACAGTACTCTGTAATTCATTTAACATGTTATCAACGATAGGTAATGGATGGTTACCAAAAATTTGTTCGTAATAATCTTTGGTTTGTTTCAAATTATGATTTTTTTTATTTATAATTGGAACGCATCCACATTCAAGCGCTTCATATAATCGGAACGTATCAATATTTACATTTCCAATTAGACAAGGAACAATACACGTATCTTTGAGAACATTTTTATATTCAATAGGATTTAATGAATTACTTGCGTTCCAAGTCTTAATTTCGTGACCGTAATATGGGAGTATATGTTGTATTGTAGATATCATACTCCTTCTGTCTGATTTAATCAAATGTCCGCAAAAAGACCATTTATATTGGCGATTTGAATATTCTTGTGTTTCATCTGATGTAGAATTCTTAAACATTCCCATTTTATATCCTAATGGTAATGTCGTAATGTTAGTATTATATAAATTTTCATGCCAATAGTTCCGAAATACATGTTTGCAGTTAGGATGATTATAATATTTATAAATATTAGTATCGGTTAACGTTTCATCACTTAAATGAAGTAATATAAAATTATTATCAGTGAACCGTTCAATAAAATTATAGGTTTGTGTGCTGATTACTAATATAGGATTTATATATTTTTTACTTTCCTCATATTGAATTAAGTTATAAGTATTTTCAGATGTAGATGGAAATAATTCTCTTATCCAATCTGTTTCCCAGAAATATTTACTATCGTGCATGTCCTGAAAAAATATAATATTAACTTCCATTATATATAATTTGTAAAACTCTTTATATATATTACACAATATATGGATAATAGTTATGTTACGATAAATATATAAAGAATTACAAAGGATAGTCTATATAATGTTTTTAAACAAACACGTAAATTATTCGTCATTTTTTATACAAAATAGAATAGATCCAAATAAATATTTAATTTCAAGTGTATTAATAAATAAAGTTGAATATGAACGGTATATTCAACCGCAAAAATATAAAAATATTTTATTTATTACGGAGCCAATAAAACATTTTAATAAAGAAGGCGATAGATATGAATATCCATATAAAGGAATCATTGAAAATAAATTTGATATAATATTTGGTTGCGTTAATCACGACCCAATAAATGGAAGATTTAAATTTCCTTTGTATTTATTTGAAAATGATTTTGATTTTCAAAATGGCGAGCAATTTACAGAAGTAAATAATTATGTTTTCAGTGTTAATAATATATCCATTACAGAAAAACGATTTTGTACTTTAATAAATGGGTGGGACCCAGATAACGTTAGAACGTGTATATACAATAAAATGCGAAAAATAAAGGACATAAACTGTCCGGGACAATTATTCAATAATTATCCTAATACAGAATTAAATCGTATTGGCAAGGCAAAATATATTAAGAAATTTTTATTTAATATTTGTTCTGAAAATTATGATTATGATAACATAGATGGATACATAACAGAAAAACTGATGGACTGTTGTTTGTCTGGTGCTATACCAGTATATGCTGGTTGGTTCGATGAATATGATGAAAAAATATTTAATAAAGATAGAATCATATTTTATAATTCTCAAGACGAAAACTCTATTGAAGGTGCTTATTTGAAAGTAAAAGAATTAATGGAAGATGAAAATAATCTGTTACAATTTTATCAACAACCGGTATTTTGTGAAACAGCATATGAAACAATTCAAATGCTGTTAGAATGTTTCGTTGATAGTAGTAAATGAGTTTGTATGACAATACACATTATCCGTGTGTGTTGATTGATTAGCGAGACATGATACATTAATAATTACAGCAATGATGATTTAGTTCCCTATTTTCTAGAAAATGCGAATATAGTAATTTGCGTATAATCGAACCAATTTAAATATTCAAATCTGTATATGACATTGTTAACAATAGACAATTCAAATCTGGTTATAAATAATGAATCGAATTGTGTTAATGATTATTATGAATATATAGTCTTATTAATACAAAATATAATACATAAAAATAAACTATCAGTTAATATTATTTTAAATAATAACAATTTTAAATTTGATAATGATAATAAAATAATAAAGATAGATATTAATTACGAACATACTTTAGTAAAACATGGGGGGCGTAGTGTCGCAAATGACACTCCGTTAGGAATAATCGAATATAGTAAAGATAAAAAATATTATGTAAGAATATGTAATTTACACCAAATTGAACTTGCTGATATAATAATAGATTATAGCAAACCGAATATATATAATGTTAACACGAGCGGATACTATGACAATTTATCTAATAAACACATATATATCTCTCCATCTATTTATGCAAATATATACATAAATAATAAAAATAGAACTGTTAATTCATTAACCACATTTATTAACACAAATGAACCAAGAAGAGAGAAATTATTAGAGAATATAAAAAAATGTAAAAAGATAGAACATGTCAATATAAATAATTGTTTTGATAAAAATAAGATACAAGAATTGTATAAAAATAGCAAAATATTAATTAATATACATCAAACCGATCAACATGATACATTTGAAGAATTAAGATGCCTTCCAGCATTACAAAATGGGGTATTAGTAATATCTGAAAAATCACCATTGAATCATTTAATACCATATAATGATTCAATCATTTGGTGTGATTATGATAATATTATTGACAAAGTAAACGATGTATTAGAAAACTATGAAGAATATTATTCGTTAATATTTACAACAAAAAATATCAATATACTGCAAAGCCTTGATATGCTGAACTCAACTGTTTTAGAAAATGCGTTAGTAAACGACGACAATATACTTGAACGTTTAGTGATAAAATACAGTTTAGATAAATCAATACATACGGGTTGTCATAATTATATTCCTGGGTACACAAACGTATTACAAAATGTAAGATATGATTTAAAAAATGTATTCGAAATAGGTATAGGTTCAGTCGAAAATAACCAAATGGGAGGTAATTGTGGGCCACTTGTAACGAAATTCCAATATCAAACTGGAAATAGTCTTAAGTGTTGGTCAGAATATTTTCCGAATGCAAATATTTACGGAATAGATATATATCCACATCCAGAACTAAATAATGATAGAATAAAAACGTTCGTTGCCGATCAAAATAGTGTACATGATCTTACAAATACAATGAATGTAATAAATTCAAAATTAGATGTAATTATAGATGATGGTTCGCATCAAGGTAACCATCAGGTTTTTTCGTTTATGCAATTGAATCACTATCTATCTCCGTCTGGAATTTATATTATAGAGGATATTCAACCGCAAAATATTAATGGATTTAAAGATTTATCTATTTTTCCAGTAGATTTCAAAGAATATATTAACACAAACTTTACTATTGAATATTATGATACTAGACATAGTTGTAATCGTGTTAGAGAAGACGATTTTATGATGGTTTTTTACAAAATATAATAAATTAACTACTTAAATATAATAAATTAACTACTTAAATATATAATATTATATAATATTATATAATATTATATAGAATGAGTGTTAAATCAATCCATAATGCAGGATTTTTTTCGTGTTGCTCTGTAAAATTAACAAATATAGTAGATTTTATAAATTTAAATAAAAAAATACCTAGTTATGTTGATAGTTCCGAACAATTTATTTGGTATAAGCCTAATAATAATAAAGAAGATATAACATATGATTATTTCGAACATTATGCCAATATAGAAGATAATATAGACACCCAAAATGTTATAGACTATCACTGGGACCATCAATTTCTAAATTATTCTACATTGGATTATACACGTATTTATCCATTGATAGAAAAATACTTTTCCCCATCAAATAATATTAACGAAATTGTTAATAATATTGAACGTAAATATAATTTGATATATGAAAATATTTGTGTATTATTTTATAGAGGAAATGATAAAATACGAGAAACCAAACTATGTGAGTATGATGATTATTTAAAATACGCAAATGAAATTATAAACAAAAATGCAAACATTACATTTTTAATTCAAAGTGATGAAACCGAATTTATTGACTTTATTCGCGATAATTTACCAGATAATTCTTTTTATTTTAAGGATGAAATAAGACATATGAATAAATGTAATGATACTGTTGATATAACGATGAGTTCTACAAATAATGACTTTTCAAAAAAATATTTGGCTATAACTATAATAATGTCAAAATGTAAATATATAATTTGTGGTTCCGGTAATTGTTCTATTTGGATAATGTTTTATCGTAGAAACAGTAATAATGTAATTCAATATTTAAATGGAACTTTTTATAATAGTATGTAGGTAATATCTAATCATAATATAAAATGCTCCAACTACTATTCTCTCTACTCTTCTTAATAAACGTATCAAATGCGTATGATCCGTATCTAGTACATACAGCAGTTAATATTTCCCAAGCAACATATTGCATGACACAAACCAGCATGTGGGATTGTATTACATGCGATACAACGAATTCTTATGACAATATTCTTATTCAAAATGGAGAACAAGTGATATTCGGATACAATGAAGAATACGAGTCAATCTTCGTTAGTTTTAGGGGGTCCGAGAACATACAAAATTGGATAGCAAATATTCAAGTATCTCAGACAAGACCATATCCGGAAACAAATATTGCCGTAGAAAAAGGATTTTATAACCTGTTTGATTCCCTACAATTAAATGTATACAAAGCAATAGACATACTCACTGAAAAATACAATACAAATCAGTTGTTACTTACGGGACATTCTTTAGGTGCGGCATTAGCAACGTTAAACGCATTTGATATATTATATTATCAAAAAAACTACATAATTCATTCTCTAATTACATTTGGTTCTCCAAGAGTAGGAAATGAAGACTTTTCAAAAGTGTTTGAAACCTACAATATTAATTCCATTCGGGTGACTCATTACTATGATATGGTTCCGCATGTTCCTGAAGAATTTTTGGGATATCGTCATATTTCCCAAGAAGTATGGTATAATGAACCAAATACAGAATATACATTATGTAATGATGAAAACGGGTCAGAGGACGATGACTGTAGTAATTCATGTTCTCCTACAAAGTGTACGAGTACCTCAGATCATTTAGATTATCTACAAATAAAAATGGGAAGTGGTGGTTATTGTTGGTAGATCTTCAATGGTAAAATATATATGCAATAATATATATTTTAGAATAAATGGATTTACAGTCAAGTTTTACATTAACAAACGTTCATCAAGGAGTACAATATAAAGAAGATACGCATGTAAATAAATTAAATTCACGTCTTTCTGATCGACAGTTTGGCGATTCGCCATTAGAGCCCAACTTTGACATGCGTCCCGTGCCAACCAAATATTCGGTTTTTCCTATTATAAATAGACGCAAACCCGTACATGAAGAGAAGTTAGAATATATAAATTATAATCAATCTGTTAATTTCTCACCGGTTATGTCAAATGGCCCAGTATCTGGGTATATGTCAAATGTAGACACTGAGACTATATTAAGAAATCAACCATTCGCTTTACAACGTGGTATAGGTCAAGACGTATATGTACCATCGTCCAATAGTGATTTGTATAAGGTAACCGTTGTGTCGCGTCCATCCGAACAACCTCATCTCGGATTATTCGAACCAACTGTTTTTAGCAATAGACCACATCCGAATGTAGAACATTCAATAATAGGGAAAGAACAGTTCTTTAATCATACACGTACCCAGTTACGCAATTCGGTGCAATGAGAAAATTGATAAAACAAAATATAGTTGTTTATTATATTAATTTAATAATAAATATGATAAAATATATTACATCCATTTTGTCGTCCAAAAACGCGAATAGTCAAACTTATCGATGGTTGGTAGGGATTGCATTGATCTATGCGACGGTTGCAATAAGTAACAAGTCAAATGCTAATTTTATCAAAAACGAAGGGTTCCATCAAACTAAACCTTACGTTTACAAAAAGGATGATGATATATATGATGAGTTCTATGCTGATATTTATGATGAACTTACGAATACAAGTGTGCGAAGTGAATGGGAATTAGTACAAATGGTTCGACTAACTTCCCCCGATACAAATCATAGTGTATTTTTAGATATTGGTTCTGGAACCGGTTACACTGTAAATGAACTAACTAAAACCGGATATAAAGCGTATGGAGTAGATAAGTCTCCGAAAATGATCGAATATGCTGAAAAAAAATATCCAAATATACAATTCGTGACTGCAAATGTAGAAGATTCTATGACATTTGAACGTGCAAGTTTTACGCATATATTATGTACGAAAATGACAATCTATCAATTTAAGGATAAGCATTTGTTTTTCAGCAATTGTTTTCGGTGGATGATTCCAAATGGATATTTAATCCTACATTTGGTTGATAGGAATTATTTTAACATAATAAAACCAAATGCGAATCGAGATATAAAATTTGTACCATTGATTCTCGACGAACCTGATAGATGTACGAAAGTACTGTCACATTACGACGATTTCAAATATAAAGCCTGTTATTCTTTCCCTGAAAATTTAGAAGAAATGAATGTAGTGAGTTTGACAGAAACATTTGTGGATAAGGAAACAAACTATGTTCGCAACCAAGAACATACTATGTATATGGAAGATATGAAAGAAATCATTAAAATTGCCAAGCAAGTTGGATTTATATTCCATGCGAAGGTAGATATGGAAAATGTTATTAATGACGAAAATCAATATTTATATGTTTTAGAAAGACCACAATAATACCGAATATGATAAATAATTATTTACCAAAATATACTAGACGATGATCCAATATATTTTTACTTCCTTCTTTTTTTTATGCCTTGTTTTATTTGCGTATATTAAGCTCCGCTATCCATTTTGGAACATTCAACCGGTCTTTCATACATATGACTATTGGCGTTACTTTTACAGTATACCGTTTATTATATACAAATATCGCCCTGTAAAAACAAAATTTTGTGATTTCAATCAAGTCGAAACATATTCATATGCGGATTGTTCTCTGAAACACAAATCTGATATAGTAAATCTACTTCAATGTTACTATATTTCATCTGAAAAAATATTGCATACCATCCGAGAAGAAGACATTGATATAATATTATCGGGTACAAATGAGCCATCATATGTATCATTATTCTACGAAAAGATATTTCAAAAGATTGGTGACGATGAAACCAAAATGCTTGTCAATCGCGATCCAATCGGGTGCATTACATCTAGACCGTATAAAATGTTCTACCGCCCAACACTTATTGAGGATAATTATACTAGTTTGTTAATTTATTTCGTAGACTACATATGTGTAGACCGAAAACGAGAACAAACGAAAATAAACCGTGCATTGTTACAAACACACGAATATAATCAACGTATGAAAAACCCGAGTATACTGATATCACTTTTAAAGAAAGAGATTGATTTATTTGATGGAGTTATTCCTATGGTGAAATACCAGACAAACACCTATTACATACCAAAACTAATCGAACCAACTCTGCCGGCACATTTTATAGTAGCACGCATCGAAGATACGAACAAAGACATGTTGACCGACTTTTTATACAGTCAAATGCATACAACATATGAGGCTCTGCCATGTTTCTTTGACATATGTGTTATGCAGGATACTTCATATTATTTATCCTTAGTAAATAGGGGACTAATGCATATTTATTGTTTGTATTATAAAGAGCATGTATATGGGCTGTATTTTTATAAAGATACCGCGTCGCAATATGAGGATGTTGAAGGAACCGCCATACAATTGACGTCTAGTATAATGAATACAACAAATGATTCGTTATTCAATGCGGGATTTCTACACAGCATATGTCAATTAACCAAATATAAAAATGATTATAATTTAATTATGATAGAGAACATTGGACATAATGTAACAATTGACACATATTGGAAATCGAAAAACACCCCAATATTTTCAAATAGTACTGCATATTATTTATACAACATGGTATATCCATGTTCTCCTATATTGCCTGAAAGATGTATGATTGTATTGTAAATATCAAAAAATATTGTATGGATATTTACAATGACCGTGTGTATTTGCCTGCCCGTGCAAAAGAATCCACAACGAAAATGACAAAAATGCCTAGAAATGTATATAATAAAAACTCTTCGGTAATGTTATCGGTTTTCTCTGTCTGTTGTTCTTCAAGAATGTGAATCATATAATTTATTTTTTCCATTAGTTTGTCATCGCCCTTAGCACCCGATATACCCATATTAGCATAATACGGTGCGGTTGACCCACTCGAAGAAGGTGGACGGTAACTCTGTGAATAATTGCTTAAGTTTTTACTATGTGTATCATTTGCGCCGTAATTTTTAACATCGCCTAAAATATTCGATGATGCTCCTCCACCGGAGAACTTTGGAAGAGGAGGTATATATTGTTTCACATCAGTGTTGTCATTATAGTCTCCCTTTACACTAATTTCGGGTGGTGAAATTGGCTTAAATTCCCCTAGTTTATTATTGTCGTCTTGCGTATCAGACGAGGTTATTGTATTTAATAAATCATTCACTCGACTACTTCTTTGATCGCTTGAGTTTTGAAAATTTTCAATTGACATATTCATATCCTCGTCATTGTTATATGGGGTTAACTGTGATGATTGAGGTTTAAGTTTAATAGTTTTACGAATAGATGGAATACGTTTTTTAGATACAGTATCCTCATTCGTCCAAGGCGATGATGTTGCTACTAAAGACATGAAATTATAAATTTGTTTTACTTAAAAAATAAGTAGATAATAATTCGATATTCGCGAACTTAATATTGGGATAAAAGAAAATATGGTTCTATTTATATTATGAATTCTATACAAAATACCATCGCGCAATTTGTGCCGATAATAATTGTTTACTTATTATTGTCGCGATACTTAGGATGCGTATGGTTTAGCCATAGCATTTTAGGGAAAATCATGGCATCTATTCTTATCTTGTTTTATACCTCAATTGATAAGGCGCTTGGACTATTTGTTTGTGCCTTAATTATACTATTCTATCAACTGGATTCTGTTGAAAATATGCTAAATGCTGAAGGATTTGATCCAGAAATAACCGATGAATATACTGAAATAAATAAAAAAAAATCTCCGTGTAATAGTTGTGGTGATACGAAGGAATCGTATGTTAATATTGAGGAAACTGACGGCGTTGTTCGTCTAAATAACCATTCACAAAATGAATTTAGAGAACAACATTGTATAAATGGTTTGTTGAAACATAAAGATATGAATGTCAAATCGGAAATGACCGAGCATGTGTACCCCGAATTGAAGTTTAAAAATGAATATTGTAATGCATGTTCTTCCACATGTAATTTTTCCATTATCGAGTCAAAACTGCTGGCTGAAGATAAATTATTATCCAAGTTCTCAAAGTAAAAATATGTATACTCAATATAACAAGTGAATGGTTAAAAATAACAAGGATACGTTTAAGAATTTCGTCGACTATATACACTCTCATATTCAGAGAATAAATGACAGTAAGATTTTTGCTGGTCTTATGATAATCATTCTAAACATAGTTTCTAAATATACAAGCATAGGACTAAGCAAGTCAATGGAATCATATTTAAAATATACATTTAGTCGTCAATTGTTAATGTTCTCTATCGCATGGATGGGAACTAGAGATATTTACATCGCATTCTTTGCTACCATTATGTTTACATTGTTTACTGATTATTTATTCAATGAAGATAGTGTATTTTGTATTTTAACTGAAAATTTTCGCGAATATCATACGACATTAAATGCGAATAACGCATATTCAACGAATGATGTTGTTACGAGTGAAGAAATAAAGAAGGCCAAAGAGGTTTTAGCGAAAGCAAAGGAACAAAACAAAGAGAATAACAGTGAAATGGAAGGATTTTCTATGAAATAAAACTGAATTATGCGAATATAATATTCACATAATATATCAATACGAATATTACATGAACGTAAATATAGAGAAATTAAAATTAACATTGAGTACGAATATCCCAGGACAAAAACCAATGGAATTTACAAAGAATATGTTATATCACCCGGAGTTTAGTTCATTCCCTGGCATTGACAATTATCCATACATAACGATTCAACAACTCTATCCAGAATCACACTTAACCAGTTTACCATATGATGAAATTGTTAGTTTCTTTTTTAACAGGAATAAATTTCGAGAAACTTTAAATCGACACAAAATGAAAGGGTCAAAATCGGATTATTCCAATGAAAATGTTACAATAATGTTAAAATTATTGTTTTCAACAAAATATTTCATTGTGAACAACATCCACACTTCTCTTGATATTATTACGAAAAAGGGATCAACCAACTCCATTTTTTTTAATCCATTTGATACTAAATTTTCATATATTAAAGTAAATGGTAACACATATACTGTAACCAAAGTAATTTGGCAAAACGATATAGTGAATCATCCCAAATATAAAGAAATAATGTATGAAGTAAATGATGTAATCTCAAAATACACAGAAGAGTACCCCGATGACAATACAGAGTTAAATAAAGAACGCACGAGCATACTGAACACTCAACCGAGTAACAGCGCCCATTACGCATACAATTTGAGAACGCATATTATACCTAGATTTAAAGAACCATATCGAACATCTGGAAATCCCACAATAAATGCGTTGTTTAAAACAATGCGTTCGAAGAAAGACAACGCAGAACAATTTTACGATTTATTTGAAAGTGCATTTAATCGATATGCATTGAACGATAAAAGTGTAAAAATAGACCATGATTATTTAGGTACAGGTGTCGATAGGGTTAACATCGGGTATGGTGACAATGTACCCAAACGAGAGATTTTTATACTATTAGATGTGATAAAAGGCGAAGTAAATGAAGATAACAAAAAGGAGGTTTATTGCCCGTATACATATGACTATCTAGGGGATAGATTGAATAATTTGGTATTTAACAGTGAGGATAGTATGATATTGTTGAACTCTGAATCTATATATTCTGTAAAAGATAAGACCTCGAGTCAAAATGAATCAATATCTACTCCCGCAAAATCCAATGCAAGTAATTTTCACTCAAATAAAGAGACTATAGATTTGTTCTATAAGTTTTTTAATACCAAACTCGAGGACAAAACAAAATCCGACGAGTTAAAAAAAATAATACAACCATTAAAAGCAGATGATCTAATAAAAGGAGAAGAGATTTTTGTCTATATTAAAGAGAACAATAAAGAGTTATATGGCATGATACAAAAATCAAGTGAAAATAATACGTCGTCTGATTCACAGAGGAATGCTATAATTACAAAAAAAGGAGAATATCAGACCCAACGTCAAATTATTAACCAAACCAAGAATCAGGTTGAAACGCGCGAACAAACGACATTAAAACAACAAAAACTCGCAAATTATAATTTGTATATTTTTGTATTGAATCAGTTAATCGAATTTGAAAATAAAAAGTTACCTCCTAAAACAGGAGGTAAGTCTAAACATAGACGCAAAAAAATGCGTAATACAACTCGTAAAGTGAAAAAATTGAAATAACAACTGTATATTCAGTGCGATATATAAGTTGACAATTATACATGGAGGCACCTTTCGTATATTACAGGAATATCGCATGCAAATGCGAAAAAACACCAATAGAAGATACAATTGACGTTCAATGTGGTGACTGCATTAGTGGATATAAACGAGCCGATCGACACCCATATTGCGATTGTACACAGAAGGTGACAACCTTGATGATATGTATCGAATGCAATAATATACGAAACAATATACAGACAATGAACGATGAATTGGACGACTTATTATTTGATTTATCACGTCAGATACGAAGATATGATCCAGAAATTGATGTTATGTTGAATAGACTAAAACAAATATCAATCGAATTGAGACAGTTAGACCGTAAATTACTTGAAAAAATATAACTAATAAATCCCCAAATATAGGTATATCTAATTTTTCTATTGACAATACATATTTGAAAAAGTATTTCAAATATGTAATAACAAGAGTAAAAAATGTTCAAGTGCGGGCTCGAACCGCAGGCCTTCGGCTCATAAGACCGATGCTCTAACCAACTGAGCTACGAGAACAAAAATAGTTTATAGACATATTAGGTCTATCTCAAGCCCCCTTCCTCGCTTAAGATTGTGAGATACTAACTCATTAATATTACAGGTAATAACCAATAGTTCCATCGTTAAATGGAATATCTCTCCATTTCCCTATTGTAGGGGACTTTGTGAGGGCGTCCCTTACTGCCCCGCACTCGATGTGGGGCTTGAACCCACGACCAC
>Ga0233436_1000459_pt1 | contig 46563 bp, 34 predicted proteins | sample SI_122_August201_2_FD_182723 | JGI IMG/M metagenome (GOLD analysis project Ga0233436, IMG submission 182723) | Seawater microbial communities from Saanich Inlet, British Columbia, Canada - SI_122_August2016_150_MG | ecosystem: Environmental > Aquatic > Marine > Inlet | place: Canada: British... | reverse complement strand
CCCGGCCGACCTTTCTTCTTATTGCGTCTATCTCGTTAAATGCTGAGTTGAGAAAGAAGTGATGGGGCGGGGTGATAAACTCCAGGCAATATTTATTTCCACCATCGGGGTCCCTTAACACCTGCCCATCGGGAAGGGGATCAAGACCCTGATCAGCCATTGTTTGTGAGTAAAATTCCACTTTGCCCGATGGTGTAGTAAATCCATCGGCATAGGGGTTGGATGGTATGTTCAGCCTCACCGGCTTTCCTGACTTCAGCATTTCAAAATCGACTCCTTCCAGATAAGGAGAGTCTTCAACCAGGAAATTTTCAATAAAGTCCATTTCGCCAAGGGAAAAGACCTTGTTTTTAAAACTTAGACGGGCAGCCAGATCTTGAAAGATGTCCAGGGTGGAGCGGCTCTGTCCCACCCGTGGAATTACGGGTTGGGCCATTTGGATATAATTGTGTCCATAGGCCCGGTAAAGATCCGTGACTTCCAAAAAACTTGCTCCGGGTAAAACAATATCAGCGTAACTTGTGGTGTCCGTATGGAACATCTCCTGCACAACAACAAACAGGTCTTCTCGAGCGAGTCCCGCCAATACATCCCGGGACTGCGGAGCCACCACTGCTGGATTGGACAGATATGTGTACAGCATTTTGACAGGCGGATCAGTGAGTTTGGTCAAAGCATTGCCCAGTTCAACCATGTTAACAGTCCGGGTACAAGGAAGGCCCAGGTCCGGTCGTATCAAACTGTTCAGGTCCGAGGGTGCACCACCCAGGGCGCGGGTGATTCCTCCGCCGGGTTTATCAAAAGCTCCGACCAGGGCAGGTAAAAGCGCAATGGTTCGCATGGCCATGGCTCCTTTGAGCTGGCGTGCCGGTCCCCATCCGGTCCGGATGTAGGGTGATTTTGCCTTTCCATATGCCTCTGCCAGGCTGATTATACTATTTTCGGTCAGACCACAGATTTCAGACGTACGGGATGGAGTATACTCTGAAGCCCTGGCCTTTAGTTTTTCAAACCCAATTGTTTTATGGGAGATGAAATCATGATCAATCATATCCCGATCTATCAGCACCTGCATCATGGCCAGGGCCAGGGCGGCATCCGTGCCCGGTTTAATCATCAAATGTACATCGGCCTTTTGTGCTGTACGGTTGCGGTATGGATCAATAACAACCAGTTTGGCCCCGGCCTTCTGAGCTGTTTTAAAATGGGGCCAGGCATGAATGTTAGTGGTCAGGGTGTTGCTGCCCCAGATAATTATATAATCCGACTGGGCAGCCGATTGGATTTCAGTGCTGGGCCCGCTGCCCAGACTGGCCTCGTATCCGGCGGTAGCCGCAGAACTGCAGATAGTATAATCCAGATGGCTGGCTCCCAGCCGATTAAAAAAAGCGTGTCCTGCATTACGATGAACCAGACCCATGTGCCCGGCATAGGAGTATGGCAGTATAGCCTGTGGGCCGAATTCAGATGATATGGATTGCATCTGGAATGCCACTTCATCCAGGGCCTCATTCCATTTGACAGGTTCAAATTGACCGGCACCTTTAGGGCCAATACGCCTTAGCGGCGTTGTGATGCGCTTTGGTGAGTGGACGTGCTCGGGAAAGTGGCCGGCTTTTTGGCAGATAAATCCGGCTGTGAAGGGGTGGTCCGGGTCGCCTTTGACTGATACGATCAGGCCGTTCTCGACCTTGGCCAAAAGGCCGCAGGTGTCAGGGCAATCTTTGGTGCAAACTGCTCGTTTCCACATAATTGGCTCTCCTCAACTGATGTAAAATAAATTGTATCATTTCCTTCACTCGTATCAACTAATATCATAGTTTGTATTGCAATCAAATCTTTTCCATTTCATGGAACTCATCTAAGGACGGCACAAGAAAAATTAATATACCCATAAAAAAATCAAACAAAAATGAGGAAACCAAAAATTTATGTAATTATTCAGCTCTTGCGCTTGAACCCGCCCTGTCTGATGGATATTTGTTTCGATGCTAAACGCTTAACCTCCTGCAAATATCCATCAGACAGGGCTTTGGGGATAACTTTTTTTAACGGGCTGAATAATTACAAATTTTTAAGGATTGACATCATTAATTAATTGAATTAAGGATTTAACCCTCAAAAGATGATATAGTTACGGCTAAATATCTGAATCCCGTGAAGTTGCTATAAGAAGACGATTTGGTTTTTTTTATGGTTTTATCAGGATATGAAGATAACTCAAAATATTCAAAGGAGGAGAGATGATACAGACAAATACTACTTTGAAGGCCAGCCCACAGTTTAGGATGCTGACCCAAGATCAGGTTGAGAGAATCAAGCGTACTGCTTTCAAGGTGTTGGAGGAAGTCGGTTTTAAGGTCCTGCATCCCGGCGTTCGCAAAATGCTTCAAAAGGCCGGCGCAATTGTTCAGGGTGAATCCGTCAAGGTGCCTGAGTTTATTGTCCAGGGCTGCTTATCTTCTGCGCCAAAGGGCTGGACCCTTTATGACCGGCAGGGGAATCGGGCCCTGGATGTTTCCGGTCGAAACAGCTACTATGGCACCTCAACTGCGAGCCCGAATACCAAGGATGCCCTGACGGGTGAATATCACGAAACCCGGGTAGAAGATCTGGCACGTGCAGCCAAGATAGCCGATGCCCTTGAGAACATTGACTGGGTCATGCCAATGGGATCGGCTCAGGATGTACCAGCCATAGCTGCTGACCTGCACGAATTTTTTGCCGCCGTTACCAATACAACAAAACCCATTGTGTTTTTAGCATATACGCCCCGCGGAACTGAACTGATTTATGATATGGCAGCACAAGTGGCTGGCGGCATGGACAAATTAAGGGAAAAACCTTTTCTGGTTCTCTATCCAGAGTCGATTTCACCATTGGTCATGCCAAAAGAGGTGGCTGACAGAATTTTCATCGCAGCCGATAGATTTATGCCCCAGATGATGGGACCAAGCATCCAGCCGGGAGCGACGGGGCCCGTGACCATGGCCGGGGCCGTGGCCCAGGGTGTGGCAGAGTCAATGTTTTGTGTGGTAGTGGCCCAATTGCGTCAAAAGGGATGCCCCGTGGGACTTGGCTGCAACTTCGGCATTCTGGACATGGCCCAGGGTTTGATGAGTATCGCTTCTCCGGAAATGAGTCTGGGACTTGCCGCCCAGGCTGAAGTTGCTCAAACACTTGGCTTGCCTACCTGGGGACTTGCTGGGGCAACAGATGCCAAATGTCTGGATGCACAGTCAGGGGCAGAAGCCGCTTTTCATATTTTAGCCCAGGGTCAGGCAGGCCTGAATCTTATTCATGATGTTGGATATATGGACATGTCAATGGCCTGTGGCGTTGAACAACTTGTTATGAGTAATGATGTCATTGGTATGGCCAAAAGGTTTTTAAGAGGTTTTGAGGTCAGTGATGAACACCTGGCCCTGGATGTCATTAGCAAGGTGGGTCCTGGAGGACACTATCTCCAGGAGGAACATACGATGAATCATTTCAGAAAAGAGCTTTGGAGATCAAAGGTTTTCACCCGTCAGCCTTTTGAACGGTGGAAAGAGGAGGGCTCCAAAGATGTAGAGACCCGTGTCAGAGAGGAAATCAGACGTATCCTTGAGACCCATAAACCCAAGGCTCTGTCCGATGAAGTTCTGGCTGAATTGGAACGAATCAAAATTAATGGAGAAAAAGAGCTTACCTGTAATTAGGAGCCAGCAAATTCACTTCAATAAAAAATTTAAATAAATAAGGAATTCAAAACTATGTCCAAGAAATATGATGCCATTGTTATTGGAGCGGGAATTATCGGAGCCTGTGTGGGCTTTGAGTTAGCCAAAAGGGGCAAAAAGGTCCTTAACGTTGATAAATTGTCCGGGGCGGGATTTGGCTCCACATCCGGATCATGCGCGATTATTCGGCTGCACTACTCCACACCGGACGGGGTGGCCATGGCACGGGAGGGATATTATTACTGGCTGGACTGGTTAAAGTATCTAAAAGCCGTGGATAAAACCGGTATGGTCAAGTACATCAATACGGGTTGTATGGTCATCAAAACCGAAAAAAACAACTATCTGAAAGATGTGATGGCCTCGCTGGATGCTTTACACGTGGTCTATGAAGAGCTTGACTCTGATGGTGTAAAAAAACTATTGCCCATTGCTGACACCCATCAGTTCGGCCCCCCTAAACTTCCCAGTGACAAGGGATTTGGTGAACCCACGGATGATACCATTGCCGGGGCTATTTATGTTCCGGAATCCGGTCTTATCAGCGACCCCAAACAGTCGGTTCACAACGTACAGGTGGCCGGCGAGGCTGCCGGCGGAGAATACCTTTTCAAGGCTGAGGTAAAGGAAATCCTTAAAAAAAACGGCCGCTGTGCCGGGATCAAGCTTTCCGATGGCACTGAGATTGAAGCACCAGTTGTAATCAATGTGGCAGGGCCCCACTCCTATCAATTGAACGAGATGGCCGGAGTGATAGAGGGAATGAATATCAAGACCCGGCCGCTTAGACAAGAGGTCTGTCATGTCCCTGCACCGGAAGGGTTTGATTACAATAATCTGGGAACCATTATTTCAGATGGCGACGTCGGCTGCTATTCACGGCCCGAGATAGGCAATCATGTCCTCATCGGCTCTGAAGATCCTGCATGTGACCATCTTGAATACATAGACGATCCGGACAATTACAACCAGAATTTTACAGACCAGTGGACAGCCCAGGTCTTGCGGGTGGCTCAGCGTCTTGAAAACCTTCCCATACCCGGACCCGGAAAAAGCCAAGGGGTGGTGGATCTTTACGATGCTTCAGATGACTGGATTCCGATCTATGATAAATCAGATCTACCCGGTTTTTATATGGCTGTGGGTACATCGGGCAATCAGTATAAAAATGCACCCGTGGCCGGAGTGCTCATGGCCGAGTTGATCGAAGCCTGTGAAAACGGGCACGACCATGACCGGGATCCCGTAAAATTCACCATGCATTATACAAGGCGGGAGTGTGATATCGGTTTTTACAGTAGATTGAGAAAAATAAACCCGAATTCCAGCTTCTCGGTTATCGGATAGAGTAAAAAAATTTTAAGGGCAGGAAGCGATAAAAAAACATTGACAGTTGTTTTATATTTGTTTTATAAAACAAATATAAAAAAGACGGACGGCTCCGGATGTTTTCAAAAACAAAAAAGAGCCTGTGCCGGGAAACTGAATGTGAACCCTAACATTGCGGTAGCCCACTACAGCTGCAACCTTGATGTCTTAATATGGAATCTTCATGACTTTTGCAACGTTAGGGTAAAGACTCAACCTGTTGTAAATTGAAAAAATACAACAATATGAGGTAATGATTTAATAACAGATTCGTGTATCAGTGTGATTATGGTTGAAAAAAAAGACATATTGCTTTCAGTAAAAGACCTTAGAACATATTTTAATGTTAAGGAAGGTCTGGCAAAAGCTGTTGACGGTGTTTCCTACCATATCAACCAGGGAGAAACACTGGGCCTTGTGGGCGAATCCGGATGCGGCAAAACAGTTTCCGCTTTATCCATTTTAAAGCTGCTTGACATCCCTCCTGCCCAGTTTCATTCAGGGCAGATCCTTTTTAAAGATCAGGATTTGCTGCAATTGTCTGAACAGGAGCTGAACACAATCAGAGGGCGGTCGATCTCAATGGTCTTCCAGGAACCCATGACCTCACTGAACCCTGTCCTTTCCATAGGATTCCAGATAGATGAAGTCATGATCAACCATCTGGGCATCACTGCCAGAGAAGCCCGGGACCGGACGATTGAGCTTTTGAATATGGTGGATATTCCTTTACCCCAAAAGCGGGCAAAGGAATATCCCCATCAGCTGAGCGGGGGAATGCGGCAAAGAATAATGATCGCGCTGGCCATTGCCTGTGATCCGGAGCTGTTAATAGCGGACGAGCCTACCACAGCTCTTGACGTAACCATTCAGGCACAGATCATAGAACTCATGCTGAGCCTCCAGGACAAACTGGGTACCAGTATTCTTCTAATTACACACGATCTCGGTGTTATTGCAGAAACAGCAGATAGAGTCGCTGTCATGTATGCAGGAAAAATAGTTGAAGAAGCAGATGTAAAAACGATTTTCCAAAATCCGCTTCACCCCTATACCCGTGGACTTTTGAATTCTGTTCCAAATATCAATAAAATTGATTCAGCAACCCGGCTGCAGGAAATTCCCGGCATTGTGCCAAACCTGTGCTACCTGCCTTCCGGATGTGCATTTATGAATCGATGTCCTGTCAAAACAAAAATATGTGAATCAGAAAAACCAAAACTGTTAAATATTGAAAATCAGCATAATGTTGGATGCTGGGTAGCACAACAAACCGTGTAATAAAACAATTTGCCTTTGAAACGGAGATTATATAATGAGTGAGAACCTCTTGGAAGTTAAAAGTCTTAAAAAACTTTTCCCTGTAAAACCCGGGTTCTTTTTCAAATCAAAAGATTATGTCCATGCTGTTGATGGGGTCAGTTTAAGCGTAAAACCCGGACAGACGTTAGGCCTGGTGGGTGAAAGCGGTTGTGGAAAAACCACGGCAGGAAAAACCATTCTTAAGCTTATTGAACCTACAAATGGACAAATATTTTTTAAAGGTGAAGATATTACAGGGTATACGCCTCTGGAAATGAAAAAAGTCAGACGCCAGATGCAGATGATTTTTCAGGATCCTTTTTCATCCCTCAATCCCAGGCACACGATTGGATCCATTCTTGCCTCTCCACTGGAAATCCATGGTCTGGCCGACGCAAAGAATATGGAAGACAAAATTTCAGGTCTTTTAACAAGGGTCGGGTTATCATCTGAAGCCATGCGCCGTTATCCCCATGAATTCAGTGGAGGGCAACGTCAGCGCATTGGGATTGCAAGGGCACTGGCCCTTTATCCGGAATTGATAATAGCGGATGAACCTGTTTCAGCACTGGATGTATCTATTCAGGCGCAAATTATTAATTTAATGAAAGACCTGCAGGAGGAATTGGGACTGGCCTACATCATTATTGCCCATGACTTAAGCATTATCAGCCACATTTCCGATGAAATTGCCGTTATGTATCTGGGCAAAATAGTAGAAAAAGGAGCCAGCGCAGACTTTTATGCCGAGCCAATTCACCCTTACAGCAAGGCGCTTCTCTCCGCTGTCCCCATTCCTGATCCGGATTTTAAAAAAAAGAAACGGATCATACTTAAAGGGGATGTGCCATCGCCCATCAATCCGCCTTTTGGATGCAGATTTCATCCACGCTGTGCCTATCGCTTTGAACCCTGTGACAAAAAAGAACCTGTGTTAAAACCCATAGGAAAGGAAAATCGTTTTGTAGCATGCCATTTGCCGCTTTAAAAATATGGATAACAATAATTATGAGTTTTCAGGCTTTAAGGAGTAATTTTTGTTCAAATATATCATAAAAAGATTGTTACAGGCCATCCCTCTTCTCATCGGAGTATCGATCATTGCCTTTTCCATCATGCATCTTGCACCGGGTGGACCGCTCAGCGTATATACATTAAATCCGTCAATCACGGCCCAGGATATTGATAAAATAAAGGTCATACTGGGTCTTGATCAACCCGTTCATATCCAATACTTAAAATGGGCCAAGGGGATGTTTACAGGAAACTGGGGAACCACTTTTTTTGGCGGAAGACCTGTATTTGACGTTATTGTAGAGAGAATCCCTGCCACCTTTCTATTAATGGGATCGGCAATGAGCATTGCCATCATCATCGGTATGTTTACGGGTATTCTGGGTGCTTTCAGGCGCTATTCAGTATTTGACTATCTTGCCACCACAGGCGCAATGGTTGCACTGTCTTTTCCCACTTTCTGGTTCGGGTTAATGGCAATATACATCTTCAGTCTTAAACTTGGATGGTTTCCCTCCGGCGGCATGTTCACCCTTGGCGGTGAAGAGGATATTTTTGATCTGCTTAGGCACCTTGTGCTTCCCACTTTTGTGCTTGCCCTTGTGCTGGTTGCACAATGGAGCCGTTATACCCGATCCAGTTTTCTTGAAGTCATTCATCAGGATTACATACGCACGGCAAAAGCCAAGGGTATAAAAGGATCAAAAATACTGTTCCGGCATGCTCTTCCCAATGCAGTAGCACCGCTCATTGCCCTAGCAGGGGTACAGTTACCCTGGCTTTTCAGCGGCGCCCTGGTTGCAGAGACCATCTTTGGCTGGCCTGGAATGGGCAGACTTTTTGTTGATTCCCTTACCATGAAAGAGTACCCGATTTTAATGGGAATGGTTATGTTTACAGCAATTGCAGTGATTATTGGGAACCTTATAGCCGATATATTAAACGCTGTTTTAGATCCAAGAATTGCGCTGGAGTAATAAATGGAATCAACAGAAATTAAAAAAAATAAGATGAAAACAGATCCATCACAATTGTCAGTGGACCAGTCAGAAATGTCTGTTGAATTCTACGAGACGCAGCTTCAACGGTTGTGGCGGCGTTTTTCAAGCCATAAATTAGCAGTCATCGGTGGATGCATTGTATTAACCCTTCTTGTCAGTGCTGTTTTTGCAGATTTTATAGCCCATCATGATCCCTTGGATCTGGATACATCCCGCCGCTTTATCAAGCCTTTTACAGATACCACCTTTATTCTCGGAACCGATGAAATGGGACGGGATACATTCGCACGGCTGCTCCACGGCGGAAGAATTAGTCTTATTGTCGGCATTGCCGCAATGTTTGCAACCATTGTGACGGGTTTATTGGTGGGACTTGTTTCAGGATATTACGGAGGGAAGATAGACAGTATCCTCATGCGTTTTACAGATACTATTTTATGTTTCCCCCAGGTTTTTCTGCTTTTGATCCTGGCAGCGTTTATAACCCCCACGGTCATATCCATCGCTCTGATAATAGGACTTACGTCTTGGATGGAGGTAGCGCGCATCATCCGAGCCCAGATCCAGTACATTAAAAAACAGGATTTTATTGAGGCAAGTGTTGCTTTGGGCGCCTCAGGCCCTCGTATCATGTTTCGAGAACTTTTGCCAAATGCCATGGCGCCGGTTCTTGTGTCAGCCACTTTAAATGTGGCCAATGCCGTTCTTATGGAATCCTATATCAGCTTCCTGGGATACGGGATTCAACCGCCGCTTGCCAGTTGGGGAAACATGCTGACAAATGCCCAGGCTTACTTTGATCTCTCACCGTGGCTGGCGATTTTACCCGGCATCATGATAACCTTAACCGTTATGAGCTTTAACTTTTTAGGTGATGGCCTGAGAGATGCTTTGGACCCTCGTTTAAAAATGTGAATATCAATCGTCCTGTCCGACTGAACACTGGACAGAAACTCAACACTAAGTAAGGAGGATTTATGTTATGAAGAATTCTAAACCATTCGATTTAAATCGCAGAGAGTTTATGAAAACAACGGGTTATATAGGCCTTTCAGCTGTAATCGGGGGCAGTGTGTTGGGCATGACAAACCCTGCATGGGCAGCCAAGAAAAGTATAATTGTCGGTATGACCCAGGAACCTGTAAATTTTAACCCCCTTCTCTATGTGAATTCCGGAACCGAGGAAGTCCCGGAAGCCTGCATGTTTGATGCGCTATGGGATATGAACCATCTGGGCGAATTTATTCCCAACCTGGCAACCAAGGTTCCTACACTTGAAAACGGCGGTATCTCTTCAGATGGAAAGTTGTGGAAGGTAGAGCTGAAAAAAGGGATTAAATGGCATGATGGGGCTCCTTTCACTGCAAAAGATGTTGAGTTTACATATCAGACAATTATTAATCCCAAAGTTGCCATCAGATCAAGGTCAGGATTTGATCTTATCTCTGATTTTAAGATCATTGACGATTACAACTTTGAAATAAGCCTTGCAAAACCCTTTGTTCCCTTTGCATGGGCATGGCAGAAAATGCACATCGTCCCCCATCATATTTTATCTAAAGTAGCCGATATCAACACGGCGGCCTTTAACATGAAACCTGTGGGAACAGGGCCCTATACCCTTACAAAACGAGTGGCCGGCAGCCATATGATATATAAGAGGAATGAAAATTATCATAGAGGAACGCCTGCCATAGAAACAATTGTTCATAAATTTGTTCCGGATCAGACAGTTGCCTATACTCAGTATAAAACCGGTGAAATAGATGTGTTCGGGCTGCATGGAATACCGCCGGAAAGACTTGAAGAGGCAAAAACACTTGCCAATCGTGATACCTTGATCACTCCTACACCATGGGTTGAATTTGTTTATTTTAACTGTGGTAAACCCCAGTTCAAGGAAAAAATAGTCCGCCAGGCTCTATACCTTGCCATTGACAAGGAAAAATGGAGAAAAGATATTTATTATGGTGTTCCTCCAGGAACATTATCTTATCTTCACCCCACCCATTGGGCGTACAACCACAAACTCAAGGATCGGGGATTTAATCTGAAAAAGGCAGCAGAAATGCTGGATGGCGCAGGCTGGAAATTGGGTTCAGACGGTATCCGCGCGAAAAATGGGGTTAAGATGAAATTTACCATGTCAACCACGGCCGGGGCAAAAGCAAGGGAACAGGCCGAAGCCATGATTCAGGCCGACTGGAAAAAGATCGGTGTGGTCATGGAAATTAAAAATATGCCCGCATCCGTTGTCTGGGGCGAATATACAACTAAATCTCAATTTGATACGCTGATGGTGGGCTGGGAGCCGACCGTTGGAATGGATCCCGATTATACGGCCAGGTGCCACTCAAAACAGATTCCGGTAAAGCATGGTGTCGGTTCTAACTATGTGCAATATGAAAATCCTGAGCTGGATAAGCTTCTGGAAGAGGGCGTGCTGATTTCAGACATGGCAAAACGAAAAGAAGTTTATGATAGAATTCAGGAAATCCTTTATGAAGATGTCCCCTTTGCTCCAATTCTCGCCTATGTGTTTATCTATGGAAAAAAATCCTCTGTCAAGGGATATGAGATTAACCCATATGTGACGGATATTACATGGAACATTCAGGACTGGAACTGGGGATAACCGGATTCATTAACCCTATGCAGTCATTCCGAGAAAACGATCGGGATTAAACTCTTAAAAAGGCAATAGAAACTGCAGGGGATTTTAATTCATATATACAAGGCGCATCAAAGGTTGAATACTTGATCTATTCAACCTTTGATGCAATCTTTCAGATGCCGGAAAGAAAAAACAGCCATGAAATGGAAAGAAAATTTTGAAGTGGCCCGGTTTGAATTCAATAAAATAATTTAGAAAATATCAGTAAACTGGAATTAGAAATTTGAAATCAACAGAAAAAAACAGATCAAAAAAAGTGAAAGAAAAGTTTCAATCTTTGCCCAAACTGACAAAAGCAGAATTAAAGATAGAAGTTTATGAAAGTTTACGCCATCAAATCATCACCAACCAGATTCAGGCGGGGCAAAGGCTGGTTGAGCAGGATTTGATCGACGAATACGGCATTGGTAAAACACCATTAAGAGAGATATATCAAGCGCTTCAAAGAGACGAGCTGATTGAAATCATTCCTCAGTTTGGTACGCGGGTGGTGACTCTGGATATTCAAACGCTTAAGGAAGTGGTTCAGATCAGAAAAGCGCTGGAAGGCCTGTGCGCCGAGTTGGCATCGCAAAATATCACGGCCGAAGAAATTGATCAATTGGGCCGGATTTTAGAAAAGGCAAAGGCAATGGAAAGCGATCATCCCGATGCTGTAAAAATATTATCCCACTATGACACGGAATATCACCAGATTATCTACCAGGCCGCACAAAACAAGCAGTTAACAAAGGTGATCCAATCCTTTCTTTTTAAAATGTCAATGTATTGGTTTCAATCCGGGTTCTCAATGGAGGATTTCAGAGAACAATTTGAAGAATTGGAAGATTTAATGCAAGCTCTAAAAGAGCATAATGCAACCAAAGCAAAAGAAATCATGGAAAAACATATTGATCATTTTATCAAATTGGTTAAAAAACAAATCTTTTAATTCACCTTGAACCAGAATGCAAAGAGAAAGATAATGCCCTCGAATTCTGAGCCGCTCTAAGAATTGGAAAAAGAAGTCAATGTTTTTTGATTAAGGGCTTCCAGCGACTGAAAATAGACACTATAATCGCTGCCTGATTACCTGATAAAAGCGCTGGCAAGACTTGAAAAGGTATCTGACAAGGTTTTTCAAGGACTGCTTTAAAATATATCAGCAAGCTGTATAAAATTGAAAAGCAAGTCCGAGAACAAGAATTATCAAATAATGACCTGTACAAGGTAAGACAGGAAAAAGCTGTGCCCATCCTCAATGAATTTAAAAAATGGTTAGATGCAAAAGTTGACAAGGTTCCACCCAAAAGTTTACTCGGTAAGGCAATGGGCTATACCCTCGGTCAGTGGCACCGGCTGATCCTATATGCTGAAGATGGTAGAGTCGGTCCTGATAATAATGTGGTTTTATCCTCATTTTTAGAAAATCCTCAGGATCGAGTGAAAGCGGCTTAAATAAAAGACTTTTTTCTTAAATCCTGAGGATTTTATAAAATAGTATGATACTGAAATTACTTTTAATTATGGAGGTAATTTCATGTATCAAAATTATGACAAGGCGGTTGATAAGATAAATAAACATCTTATCAAAAATTATTTTTCAAAATCTGTTATTTACAATCATTTAAATTGTTATCGTTCCTTCAAGCAATACCTGGAGGTAGAACAACTTCCGTATTCGCATGGCGTGGCGCTAAAATGGTTGAATGATAACAGAACAAAATGGCAGCACCCCAAATTTAAGGCATTCAGAATTTCCCTTTTTCAAATTAATGACATCATTCAGAATGGGTGTATCACTACCAATAGATATGTATATGAAAGCTCGTGCAATTACGACAAACTCCCCAAATGGTGCAGGTTATTACTTGATGATTATCTGAATGAATTTTCACAATCATTCTCTGAAGGCTATGTAAGTCAGCGGAGAATAGCATGTTCTAAATTTTTAATTTGTCTTAGCTATAATGGTGGAAAGAGTATAAAGGATATCAATCACAAAAATATTATAGAAAATATCATCAAAGGATAGTATCCATATTGCCATCTACAGAATGGTTTTTTCCAGGTAAAGACTGTAATCAGCCTATCCAAAAACACAACTTAGATAAAAAATTTAAGCAGCTTTGGAACATGACACCTTTTGCCGAGACCTGTGATAAAGCACCCACTATACATGCACTGAGTTATCCAAACCTAAATAAAATCCAAACCTTTTTCAAAAATGCTTGATATTTGTGGAGTTTGATAAAAAAAGGTTTGGATTTTTTTCTTTACTTTTTCATTGACTTAACACCACAGAATTCTGCCAGTCCACCTTTTGTGTTTTTCCATTTCTTTGATACTTTTTTGTCGTTCTCATCTTCCAGTGTTGCAAGGGCTTTCAATTCCTGCTCTATGGTAATATCAACATATACCATTGTTGTTTGTAACTGTTCATGTCCTAAAAGAAATGAAATTTGTACGATATTCATGCCGTCTTCCAACCAATGGGAGGCCTTGGCATGTCTTAGCTGATGAGCATGAAGATCCCGTGATACTTCATCACATATTTTATGTGCGGCTCTGGCATGTTTTTTCAGTTGCTTATTTACTGCAGTTTGACTCATTTTCCCATATAATCCGGTATTCCTTGAATAAAAAACATAAGCTTCTGGATTTGGAGTATCACCATGAAATTCTTTCAGATATTTTTTTAAATGTGCAACTGCCTTAGGTAGAAGATAAAGGGTTCTTATTTTATTTCCCTTTCCAATGACCGTGACATTCGGTTTTTCCGCATCCAAATAAAGTTGTTCTATTTTTAAAGACAGGATTTCATCCAGTCTGGCGGCAGTGCTGTATATGATAATCATGAGTGACAAATCTCTTCGTCCTGTTTTTCTGGATAAATCCGGAACCGATAACAATACCTGTACTGCTTTTTTGCTCATCCCTTTTACTCTTTTGCGTACTTCCTTTTTCCGTGGAATTCTTGTTGCATCCTCGGAAAGATACAGCAGGCGAATTTCCCTACTGCCCATGTATTTTAGGAATGCCCTTAAGGATGCTAACCGGTTGTTACAGGTTTCCGGCCTGCAACAACGCACTTCCATCAGCCATTGCAGCCATTCCTCGATTATTATCCTTCTGAAACATCCTCCACACAAGCTTTCTGCACCTATTCCTTTTTCTGTCTCCAAAAAACCGATGTATAAGGCCAGTGCATATTGATAGGATTTCAATGTATGGCTGCTGTGACTTTTCTGGGAAGGGACATATTTATTCAAAAAAGCATTGATATGGCGTGCGATTACAACAGACTCATTCGTAGCTTTCTTCATAATCCACCTCCGGCACAATGCTTTCGAAATCCATTCCTGTTTTTTCTTCCAAGATGTCAGCCATTCCAGGAACAAGGGAATAATAATATTTTGTGCTTTCCAGTGTGCTGTGTCCCATACTTTTGCTGAGATAGAGCAGTTTTGCATCAAACCCAAAGCCTTCATCTGTCCAGCGGTTTATGTTTTTTATGGCATAATGGTGCCTGAGCTCATATGCAGTAGCATGAGAGTTGTTATATTGATCCCATAATTCCCGGAAGTTTGCCTGTACCCATTGCCTTTTATGAAAAGAGTTACCCTTTGCAGGAAAAAAATAGGCCCTGTGAGGATACTGCTTTCGAATAGCTTCATCATATGTTTTTAAAAGTTCATTCATGGAGTCGTGCAGCACTACGTAATGCTGGGCATGACCTTTGGAATAACGGATGTTTATAATCCTTTGGCACAAATCGACATTCTCAACCCTCAGCATTCTTGCCTCATATGTTCGTATTCCACTACTGTAAAGAAGACGGAAGAATACAGGAATAGTTATTCTCCTAGATCGCTGTTCGGGAGTGTAGGATGCGGAAGGCAGCCTATCACAAGCATGGAAAAATTTTTTCAGCTCAACATCTGTAAAAGAATGGGGAATATATGTGCATCGCTCCTTCCTTGGAATTTCAGGCTCCATAACATCTGTTTTTCCGCGCTTTCTCAAGTATCGTATAAAACTTACAACAACATTGATTCTTGATCTGCATGAATTGTTGGATTCTGTATCGCGCTGATGGCACCATCCATCCACCATTTCCTGAGATAGAAGTGCAGCTTCCGGATATTGTTTCTTGCAATATCGGTCAAACAGGATGAGGTTTGGTTTATAAGAAGAAGCCTCACTCCAACGTCCGGATGCTTTTTGGTAGAAAGCATATGCCTGCATGAACGGCGCAAGAAAAGAAGTGAATTTATTCATGGAAAAACACCTCCTTTGGTACAGGAAAATGTTCTATGCTGATGGCGCATTCCTTCAAATGCGGAAAATCTGCTTTCAGGTATGACTCAAGAGAATCTGGCGAGGTGTGACCAAGTGCCCTGCTGATAACAGGCTGAGGAACTCCGTTCCCCAAAAGTTCTGTGGCAAAATGATGGCGGAAGATATGAAATACTTTCCGGTCGCCTTTTGACTGCCGGATGCCTGCAGCTTTCATGATCCGGCCTGCTACGTTGCCAATGCTTCTGTTTTTCAGTCGTTCATATGGCTTAAGTTGGGAAACAAAAATATATCTGCTTTCTGTGTGTGGGCGCTCTGATGTCAGATAGTCATAAATGGCATTTCCGACAACTGCTGTTAAAGGAAGTTCAAGAGGAATTTTCGTTTTTTGCTGTCTGATAAAAAATAAATCCTTGTCCCAGTCAATGGCGTAAAGTGTCAATCCTGCAATATCACAGCCACGCAGTCCTGTGTAAAGTGCAAGCATTCCAATTGCTTTATCACGGAGCGTAAGAAGATTTTCACCATCAGTCAGTACGCCCTTAACTTTCTGGATTTCCTTCGATGTTAGGTACTGTATATTTTTTCGAGTTTCCCTTAAAGCGGGAAGAAAAGCTAAAATTCGAGGACATGTTTCTGGATGGTAAGGGATACACGCCTTCAATACCGCAGCAATATTTTTTTTGTAAGAACAGCTCCTAAGCAATGTTTCATCCGGGGACATAAATATTGAAAGCACGGCTTCTTCTGTAGTTTTTCCCAGGCAGTTAATTCCTTTTTGCTGGAGGGATAAGAAAAATGTAGATGCATTATGAGATTCTGTATAAACGGTAGTAAATTTTTTCTTGCCACGTTTTTTTTCCACTTCACAGTAAAGATCGATGACGAATTTGAATTCCGATGACAACAAGGGATAAGAACCCCTTTCGAAAAGTTCATGCCTGCGTCTTCCATCCGGGTACCTGCCATGAACATCAAACTGTTCAATGGCACCTATGATAGTTCGTTTATCACGAAGATAATCAGGGGATTGTGACGTTTTGGTGTACTCCAGATACACATCTGTGTAGCATGACCATTCATTTGAATCTGCTGAAATAATTTTTTTAATCTCTCGTTTGAATCTGTCAACATATGTTTTTGAGTAACCGTTGGTTTCCATGTAGGAAATGAGTTTGGGACAATTATCCCGTAGATTTTGTACATTCATTTGTATAGCCTCCTGTTTATGTATTTAATAAGAAGGTCATACAACGTGAAATAAAATCCAACCTTTTTTCGATAAAAATCCTCAAATATCAGACATTTTTAAAAAAGGTTTGGATTTTATTTAGGTTTGGATAACTACTAAAATCCAAACGTTTTGATTTTTTTCGGCATACGTTCGTTGTGGATAAAATGAACGAATGGATGCTATGTGGAATCAAGCTAAATTCCATGATGCCATATCTTGCCAGATATCTCGGTCATTCAAGTGTTTGTGGTTGAAAATGCAATAAGGCCCTTCGTTGTGGGTCGAAAAAACTGGTTATTCAATTGCACTCCTGAAGGTGCCAATGCCAGTGCGTGCATTTACACCCTGATCGAAACTGCCAAGGCTAACGGCCTTGAACCGTAATGGTATCTGGAATATCTCTTCGAGAATTTACCTGAAGCCATGACCGCTAATGAATTTATGGCTTTGATGCCTCAAAATATTGATAAAACCATGCTTGCAGGTCCCGCCGTTTAATTTATATCTGATTGTTACACGCTTTGATAGGTGGGGTTAATTAACCGCTTACCTCAATGGGGATGTCCAGAGTCTGAGAGTAATCATAATTATTAACTACCTCATCTACAATTTGTTGAAGCAGTTTTTTTTTGGATTTCCTGGTCATTTTTTTCCAGTGAGGGTGTTCAGTTTTTAATTCCTTTGTTATTATCCATCTGATATTTTTTCTATGTATATTGCCTCTGTTTTTGTGTTTAATTTTTTTGTTTTTGCGAATGAAAATAATAAACGAAAACTGTAAAGGTATTTTTCAGTGAACCCTTAGTCGTAAAAAGCGGCAAATGCTTACAAGTTTTTATCAGCCTATATGAATTCAGATTTTTTTATTTTTCTGATAAAATTTTTATGCAATGTTCGGGTAAGATATGTGTAACAGTGTTACATATCGTCACATTTTCACGTGCGGGACTTTATTTTTAATGTCAACTCATTGGTTTTAAAACAAATAATTAAAATATAGCATAGGGTCAAAAGCGTTATTTCCATTGATCTATCTGTCTTAGCTGGTGTGTAGCTGCAATGTCAGCGATTGTTACAAAGTGTTCCATTATTACATTTCCTTCTGTTTTTCATTTTTAAATTTTTTTAAAATTAAATTATAACCTTCTGTTTTTATTTATAATATTAGTATCACTATTATTTTATTAAACCTTGGCGCTGTTTTTGCTTTAATTTAAGGTATGTAGTGCCAAGTTTTGAATAAAAATACAGGAGGTAAATTATCAATGGAATTTATTCGCATAAAAAATTTTATTGACAGCAAATGGGAAGAGGAAATTGATGTTGAGTATGTACCTTTGTTCAATCCGTCAACTGGAGAGCAGATTGGGGAAGTACCTCTTTCAACAAATAAAACATCCTTACGAGCAGTCGAGTCATCTGGCCGCGCCTTTGAATTGTGGAGAAAAATGTCCATTTCAAAACGTATGGGATATATTTTTGCCATGCGAAGTGCCATGGAAAATAATGCAGAGGAACTTGCAGTATCCATTGCAGTTGATCAGGCCAAACACATCAGTGAAGCCAGAGGTGAGGTAGCCCGGGTCATTGAGCTTATAGAAGCAGCCTGTTCAATTCCCACTCTCATCCAGGGCGAGACTCTTGATATGATTGCCGGAAATATTAATGGCCGCGTAATACGCCAGCCTTTAGGTGTTTTCGGTGGTGTAGCACCCTTTAATTTTCCAGCCCTGGTATTTGGGTGGTTTATCCCCTGGGCCATTGGTGTCGGCAATACCTTTGTTTATAAACCGTCTACCCAGTCACCTCTTTTTATGCAGAAGATGGGAGAAATTTTTAATGAAATCAATCTGCCGCCGGGAGTTGTCAATATTATTCACGGGAACCGCAAGGTGCCTGAAACCTGGTATAATCACCCTGCAATTTCAGGTGTATGTCTTGTAGGTTCCACACCTACTGCAAAAAAAATCGCCAAAGGTTGTGCCCATGGAGCAAAACGGACAATGCTTTTGGGTGGTGCGAAAAATTATCTCGTTGTTATGGAAGATGCAAACCTTGATGTGTTTATAGAGAACTTCGTTCACTCCTGTTACGGGTCAGCCGGGCAGCGCTGTCTAGCAGGTTCCATTGTGGCTATTGTTCCTGAAATATATGATAAAGTCATAGAGAGGATTGTCGAGGTATCTAAAACCATAAAAGTTGGAGATGCCATGGATTCTGATGTTTATATGGGGCCCGTGATTTCAAAACAGGCAAAAAAGACGATTGAAAAATACATAGAACTTGGGATAGAGGGCGGTTCCAATCTCATTATGGATGGACGGAACCCGGACGTTCCTGAAAAAAACAAAAATGGATATTTTGTCGGGCCCACTGTGTTTACAGATGTTACCCCTTGCAGAACCATTGTCAAGGAGGAGATCTTCGGTCCTGTTGTCTCTATAATGAAAATTGACGGTATTGATGATGCCCTTGAACTTATCCGGGGGCAGGGGTTTGGAAATGGTGCCTGTATATTTACAGACAAACTTTTTTATACAGAACGTTTTATTTCAGAAGCAGACGTGGGCATGGTAGGTGTAAATGTAGGTGTGTGCGCCCCCCATCCATACCTGCCGTTTGGGGGCATCAAAGACTCATTACTCGGCACGGACAAAGTACAGGGAAAAGATGGGATTGACTTTTTTACTCAGAATAAAGTGGCAACTGTACGCTTTGTGTCCCCAAAAGGATACAAAAATGAGCAGGAAAGAAAAGTACTGCCAGATAGTTCGGTACGATCATGTGTGGCTCAGTAACTGGCCTGGCACTAAAATAAAAAAAAGTTTTTAACTGGGTGGAGCAAAGCCTGGAGGCTATGAGGCTATACCCCCCCACAACTATAAAAAAGAGGAGCTCAAATGAAAAAAATTGTAAGTATTTTAATTGCTGGTCTGGTTTTAATAGCATTTTCAGTCTCACCGGCTTTTGCCGGAAAGAAGAAAATTTGTAAATTAGGGCATGTCAACTCACCCGCATCCATCTTTCAGTACGGTGCATTGGCATTTAAAGAAGCTGTGGAAAAAGAGCTTCCCGACTGGACAGTTGAAGTTTATCCGGCCGGTGGTTTGGGTGGAACTCTGGCCATGATTCAGGGATTGACCCTTGGAACCGTTGATATTTATACGGAGTTTATCAGCACATTTGCCGGTCTGGTTCCGGAATATAATGTTTTTGGTGTTCATTATAAATTTGATTCAGTAGATGAGTACGAACTATTCATGAATTCCGCCACCTTTGCCAAGATGAACGAAAAAATGATTAAAACAAACGGAATTACCAATATCGGAAACATGAGAGCAGGATCCGTGTACAGTCAGTTCAGCAACCAACCCATGCATACCGTTGCTGATGCCAAGGGCGTGGTCAATCGTGTTGCCCAGATGGCTCCCCTGGTACAGTGCTGGAAAGCCTACGGCGCAAAACCGACTTCCATGGACTGGGGAGAAATCTACACCAGCCTCCAAACCGGTGTCATCACGGCCATTGATAACCCCATTCTCGATATGTACGACGAAAAATTTCATGAAGCCGTTAAATATGTCAATAAGACCAACAACCTCTACAACATGATCTCTTACCAGACAAGTATGGCATTCTGGAAACAACTCAATGACAAGGAAAAAGATGTTTTCAAAAGAGCTGTCCATGTTGCCAGCATCAAGGGCGCTTTGGAAGTAGAAAAACGGTTGGGCGGCGTTGTTGCTGAATTAAAGGAAAAAGGAATCAAGTTCATCGATACAGATCCCTCTGGTTTTAAAAAAGCGGTTCAAAGCAATATCGATACCATTCTTCAGGGTAACAAGGATGCCATTGCCGTTTACAATAAAATCATGAATAAGGACTTCTAATCCAAAGCTTTTGCCAAGCGCAGACAGCTTATGCTACAAGTGTTTCCTGCCGGGCTCCGTGGTCTGGCAGGAAGCTTGCGGGTTATTATTTAAAAGATAACCGAGCATTCCGGACAAGACAGGTATATCCGACTTTTATAAAAACAGGAGATCCAGATGAATATCGTTCAGGTTTCAGATAAAATACTTGATGTCATTAACGCCTTCATGGAATATTTTATGGGTATATTGTTTCTGACGCTGGTAGCCATTACATTTCAGGAGGTGCTTCGACGGTATCTGTTTAACGATCCGACCCATTGGGCCTCGGAAGCGTGTCGATTCCTCCTGATATGGATGACCTTTACAGGGGCCTGCATCGTCACCCGGCTCGTCACCCATCTCACCATGGGGTTTACCATCCACCGGTTTGTCAATCACTCTACGAGTAAAGTTATCAAGATTTTTATTTCCGCAACTGCTGCAGTCGCCATGATTATTCTGACATATTTCAGTGGCAAAGTAACGCTGCTGGCAGGATACAGACCCGCCCCTATGACAGGTATTCAGATGTACTGGGTCTGGTCGGCCCTTCCCATTAACGGTGCCATCATGTCCATTTATATGATAGCAGCGACGGTTAAGCATATTTTTAAGAAAAAAGAAGAGGTGACCCCATGATTTATATTTTTGCCGCCATGTTTATCTTCTTCTTTTTTGGTATGCCCATCGCCTTTGGTATATTATCCAGTACCATTTATTATCTTCTTTTTTCAGGGGAGTCCAGGGAATTGCTGGCTTTTTCCACCCGGGTAATCTCTGCCTCGGATTCTTACGTCCTTTTAGCGGTACCTTTTTTCATGCTGGCGGCTGAACTGATGAACGAAGCTAAAATAACGGACCGAATTTTTTCATTTGCCAAAGCCCTGGTTGGGCACATTCCCGGAGGATTGGGTCATGTCAATATTATTGCCAGTATGATCTTCGCCGGCATGTCCGGCTCTGGGCTGGCCGACACAGCCGGTCTGGGTAAAGTAGAGATTAAAGCCATGAAGGACGAAGGATACGACCCGGCCTTCAGCGCTGCAGTAACCGCATCTTCGGCCATTATCGGTCCCATTATCCCACCCAGTATCTGTATGGTGGTGGGCGCTGTCGTGACCAATACCTCTGTTGGCCGGATGCTGGTGGGTGGTATTGTCCCCGGTTTTATGATGGGGGCGGGCCTCATGCTGGTGGTTTATTTTTTATCTAAAAAGAGAGGTTATCCAAAAGAGAAACGGGCGACCATGAAGGATATATGGAAACAGTTGACAGCCACAGGTCCTGCCCTTCTGACGCCAATTATTCTGGTCGGCGGCATTCTCACTGGTATGTTTACTCCCACTGAGGCGGCTGCGGTCGCCTGCATCTACGCCATGATTTTAGCCATGGTCTTTTATAAGGCCTTTGGCGTGAAAAGATTATTTCGCATTTTTATCAATGTCGGAACGGCGACAGGCGCGCTGCTCTTTGTTATGTCTGCGGCAGCAGCCCTGGGTACGTTGGCTTCACGGGCTCAAGTACCCCAGAATTTGATGAAGGCCATCATGTCCATCACCACTAACCCTACTATTACCATGTTTATTATTGTGGGGTTGCTCATTTTGCTGGGTATGATTATGGAAGACTTGTCTTTGCTGGTAATTATGGGGCCTTTACTGCTTCCTGTGGTTTTAAAGCTCGGCATCAACCCGGTCCACTTCGGGGTAGTGATGGTATTGACCCTTCAGCTGGCCATGATTACACCGCCCGTGGGTATGGGGTTTTATATTACCTGCCACCTGGCTAAGGTGGATGCGCTGACCTACAGCAAAGAGATCATCTGGTTTGTGATGATTCTCATTGTCGTTGTGACATTGATGTGCCTGATTCCGTCTCTGGTGACATTTTTACCGGATCTGTTTTTCGGAAAGTGATTCCAGGGTATAGGTTTTGCAGAAATTGCTTTTTCCACTGGTTATCAGACAATAGATATTGTCTGATAACCAGTGAATATTTTTTTAAAAAGGAGATTCCAGTGTTTAAAACCATACTATATCCAACAGACTTTTCAGATACTGCCGGTAAGAGTATTGAGTACCTTAAACAGCTTCACAATACAGGAGCCCAAAAGGTTATTATTCTTAATGTCATCCACCAGCGAGTACTGGACACCCTGGAAACTATCCACAAGGCAGCTTATTTTCAGGATGGCCGATACCATGAAGATATGGATGAAGCAGAGCTACGACTGGGAAAAGACCGAGAGAAGAAGATAGCACCCATTGCTGCTGAGCTTGAGGCTGCCGGGTATGAAGTTAAAATCAGAATTGAAAAAGGTTATCCCGTAAAGGAAATCTTGAAAGTTGAAAAGGAAGAAGCTGTGTCAATTATTGTATTGGGGTCCCACGGCAGGAATAATATAAAAAATGCTTTTATGGGATCAGTTTCCGAAAAAGTAATCCGCAGGGCCATCTCCAATGTGTTGCTTGTTAAACGTTAAAACGCTGTAAAAACAGTGTACGTGATGGTCTGCAGTTTCACAATGATTTTCCATCGATCCAGTTGAAGTCTTTAGACACCATTCAGGGGGTAAAAATGAAGAACCTTACCAAAGCAAGAGTCGCGTTTTTTATGTTGGTGCTGACTATTTCGGTGTTGATGATAACTCCGGCAATCGGCAGTGAAACCGGTGAGATCCGTATTGGTTACACAGCACCCTTTACCGGGACGGCAGCCGAATACGGCAATAACGGTTTTCGGGGTATTCTCCTGGCTCTTATGGAGATCAACAAAAAGGGGATTTCAATCAATGGTAAGCTTCACAAGATCCGGATAGTTAAATATGACAGCATGTGCACGCCGGATGAAGGGGTTTTAAATGTACACAAAATGGTAACAGAAGATAAAGTGGTCGCTATTCTCGGCGATCACTGCAGCACAGTCTGCAGTTCTATTGCTCCGCTGTGTGATCAGTATCAAGTCCCGGGGCTTACCATCGAATGTGCTGTGGACAGCGTTACAAAGCCAGGGCATGAGTTCTATTTTAGAATGAGGCCCACCGTGATGATGATGATTCCTTCCGTGATGCCTAAAGTTTTGAAAACCTTTGATGCAAGGGCTGCCGGCTTTCTCGTTATCAATGACGGGTATGGAAATCTTTTTACGGAAACAGTGATGAACGAATTGGAATGGCGTGACATAAAAACTGTGGTCAAGGAGACCTTTGACCGGGGAAGTACGGATTACTCGGATCAGCTGGAACGGATTAAGAAGGCCAAACCGGATATCCTTTTTTATGTGGGTACGGCCTCAGAAGGGGCAACTATTTTAACCCAGGCCAAACTAAAGGGGCTGATGCACCGAACTAAATTCATCGGTTCCGAAGAGATGGGTGAAATGGAACTTCCCAGGAGAGCCGGCAAAGATGCCGTGGAGGGAACATATGCAATTTCCCTGTGGGGGAAAGTCCCTTTGGATTTTGAACAGCAGGTGCGCCAGAACTTTAACAAACCCATGCACTACGCCATCATTTTCGGCTATGATGCCATGCATGTACTGGCAAAAGCAATTGAATCAGCCCAATCCCTGGAACCGGTCAAGATTAAGGATGCGCTGAAAATGACTGACTACAAGGCTCTTGAGGGCCATATACGATTCAAAAATTTTAATGGCTACAGGAATCAGGGCAAGTTTACACCATCCATGATCCGTTGGGAAAACGGCCAGCGGAAACATCTGGATATTTTCCTTCAGTGGGGAGAATGATCATATTGCGCCCCTTGACAGCGGCAAACCGATACTATTACACAGCCTTGACGCACGTTTTTTTTAAGTCAATGATAGTAAGGGTTTCTTTAAAGCCATAATTTTTTTTGTCGCAAAAAAGCTATAGACATAATTTTTTAATTTTGGTAATGTAGCGTTGTCCTTATATATAAACCAAACCAGAAGGAAACAGCTATGCTTCAAAAAAATGATCTCACTATGGTTTGCTGTGGCCGGGAAGTTACCCCTCAAGAGATAAAAGATGTGCAGGAAACTGTCAGTTTGTTTTCAAATTTAAGCCGCTATGAATTAACAGAGACAATTTGTGAACATTTGGAATGGCATACAGCATCAGGCAGCAACAAATTTGATGCTTGCTTGAAAATGTTAGAAAAATTGGAAGCAAAGGGTTTTATACAACTTCCGGCAAAGCGGATTCAGATTAAACCAAAGACAACAAAGATAGTATTGACTTCCAGCACAGAGCCTGAGCCTGTTATAAAAAGTATAGCAGGTGGTTTCGACAATATTATTTTACAAATTGTAACTGACAAAAAAGATATCAGGCTGTGGAATGAATATATGCTCCGGTATCATTATCTTGGTTATAGCCAACCGTTTGGATATGTCACACGATATTTTATTAAAGGTGGTCACAAAATTCTTGGATGCCTATTATTTTCAGGTGCAGCAAAATCAATGACAGTAAGAGACAAATGGATCGGATGGACAATAAACCAAAGGCTACGGAACTTGGCATGGGTTATTAATAATTCTCGATTTTTAATTTTTCCATGGGTAAGCGTAAAGAATTTAGCCAGCCATGCATTAGGGAAGGTTGCCCGCCGGGTAAGAGATGACTGGCATAAAAAGTGGAGTTTTCAGCCTGTTTTAATGGAGACCTTTGTTGATCCGAAACTCTACCATGGGACATGTTATCAAGCCTCCAACTGGGAATGTATTGGTATGACAACGGGGCAAGGCCTTGTTCGCAAGGGCGAAACATACAAAACAACTCCCAAAAAGATTTATATGAAGCCTTTAGTTAAGGATTTTCACAAAATTTTATGTTCTGAAAATTTGACTGGGAAGGTGGAATATGAATAAACATCCTGATAAGAAAACAATTAACCAGATGAGAATAGAAAAAAACAAGGCCCAAGCTACCCTGCGTGAAAAACAGATTTCGGAACAATTGAAGAGCACACCAAAAATCACACTAAAGAACAGCACCTGTGAGTATAAAACAGTTGAAGAAGAAACCAGAGCCCGCAACACAATTGTCACAGATCAAATCAGAGTTATCAAATCCCAGCTTCCTGGATTACTAAAAGGTTTAACCAAGATTAGGGATCCAAGGAATCCGAAAAAATTAAAACACAAGCTAACCGTTCTCATGATTTACGGGATCTTCATGTTTGTATTTAACGTGGCATCCAGGCGTGAAGCAGATAGAGAGATGACGATGCCTGTATTTTTACAAAACCTTAAACAATTTTTTCCTGAAATTAAACAATTACCGCATAATGATACTCTGATGCGCTTGTTAACCGGCATTAAAGTTCATCAAATCGAAGAAGCATTAATTGCCTGCATTCAAAAGCTTATAAGAAATAAAAAATTTACTCGTTATTTAATTGATAAGCATTATCCAATAGCCATTGATGGAACACAAAAAATGGTAAGAGATTATATCTGGAGTGAAGAATGCCAGGAACGTACAGTTGGTAAAGAAAACCACAAATACAAACAATACTATGTGTATGTTCTGGAGGCGAGTCTGGCATTTCAAAATGGCATGACGATTCCATTTATGAGTGAATTTTTAAGCTATACTGAAGGCGACACTGACAGAAAAAAGCAGGATTGTGAAACAAAAGCATTTAAACGGTTGGCTATAAGGTTGAAGTCCACGTTTAAAAGGCTGCCAATTATGCTTCTTCTGGATGGTTTATACGCCAACGGACCTGTCATGGAAATATGCCGCAATAATCGCTGGGACAATATGATAGTTCTAAAAGATGACTCTCTTTCAACAGTGTGGAAAGAATATGATGCTCTTCAGTGTCTTGAAACCAAAAATCATTTTAACATGAAATGGGGAAACAGAAATCAATCGTTTACATGGGTAAATGATATTGGATATGATTATGATGGAAATAAAACACAACCCATACATGTAGTTGTTTGCAAAGAAACCTGGGAAGAGGTGGATAAAAAATCTAACGAAATTGTACCTAAAAAATCAAAACATGCCTGGATTTCCAACAAACCACTGAACAAACGGAATATACACGAACGTTGCAATCTGGCCGCACGTCATCGCTGGAATATTGAATCAGAGATTCTTATACAAAAACATCATGGTTACCAGTATGAGCACTGTTTTTCATATGACTGGACTGCTATGAAAGGATATCATTTTTTAATGCGTATTGGCCTCATGTTAAATGTTCTGGTTCAATACAGCGAATGCTTCATTGATGTAATAAAAACTTTTGGCAGGAGAGGGACTATAAAACTCATTTTCGAGACACTTAAAGGACCGTGGCTGAATGCTGATTACGTGAAGAAGCAGATAGAGAAACCATTGCAGCTACGCTTGATATAAACAACGAATATTTACAATCTTAACAGCAGAGCCAACAAAGGGACGATTATGCGCTAATTTAAAACGCATGGGGAAAATCCATATAATTTCAGATAACAGCAGATGGTTTTTTGCAATTCTGATACAATATTGAGAAAGAAATGCTGAGAAAAGTCCAAAAAATTGAGCGTGCGAGACAGCAAAGCCTTTTAAAATATTTCATGCGTCAGTCGTAACTATTACATTTGATATTTTCCAAGGGCTGATCTATAAAGACAGTGTTGTATCATCTTCTTCGTTATCAAGATTTTGCGGTAGAACACTACCGTGCAACCTTGATGCCTTGAATATGGAATCTTCATAACTTTTGCAACGTTAGGGTAAACGGAAACGTGTGTGAGAATGAAAAAGTGCATCAGTATATTGCTTTTTATCATAATGATGGCAGGCTGCTCTTCGCAAAATTCCACTGATTTTTCCGGACAGGGCAAATCAATTGTGCTGACACAATCTGAGCAAGAGTGGATCAGGGAGCATCCATTCATTTTATGTGCGCCTGATCCTGACTTCCCACCTGCTGAATTTTTTAATGCATCCGGAGAATATAAAGGTCTGGTGGCAGATTATCTTGGTCTTATTCTCAAACGGATGGGTCTTGAGCCGAAAATTGTCAAACTGGAAGGGTGGTCTGAGGTATTGACTCATGCCAGGGAAAAAAAGATTGACCTTGTGACTGCTGCCTCAAAGACTTCCCAGAGACAGATATTTCTTGATTTCACAGAACCTTTTGTTGAACTCCCAGCAGTGATTATAGCCAGGCAGCAAGTGGACCGGGAGTTGACGCTTGAAAAGCTCAAAGGAATGAAAGTTGCTGTTGTCCGCGAGTATGCTGCCCATGATTATATTGTCCTGAATTATCCCTACCTTGACCTAGACATTGTACCGGATATTCAGACGGGTTTGAGAAAGGTCTCCTTCGGGATTGTTGATGCCATGGTAGTCAATATTGCCAGTGCTTCCTACTATATTGAAAAGGGAACGATTACAAACCTGAAAGTAGCCGGAGAATCCGGGTTTACGTATAAACTGTGTTTTGCACCCAGAAAAGACTGGCCTGTGCTGACCCGTATACTCAATAAAGGGCTTGCCAGCTTGAGTTCTGATGAAAAATATGAAATTTACAGCAAATGGATTCGTCTTGAGCGTTCCCCAATATTTAGCAAAAAAATTCTGATTTTTCTCATTGGTTTCATTGGGGTAATTTTTTTGTTAATTGCCATGGTGATAGGATGGAACAGATCACTTAGGGCTGTTGTGGAGGAAAAAACAAAGGAATTAAAAAAAGAGGTGGTCAAGCATGAACAGGCAAAACAGACGATAACTGAAAGCGAAAACCGGTACAGGGGTATGTTTGAACATACTAAAAGTGGGGTTATTATTTATAAAGCAGTTAAAGATGGAAAAGATTTTATTGTACTGGATTCAAATAAATCTGCTAAGAGAATTGATCAGCTTGAAAACAAAGAGATCATCGGAAAAAGTATCCTCAATGTATTTCCTGGTATTCAGAATTTTGGTTTAATTACCATTTTTCAAAAAGTATGGAAAACAGGTGTGCCGGGTCATTTTCCATCTGCATTTTATAAAGACAACCGAATCCAAGGATGGAGAGACTATTTTGTTTACAAACTACCGTCAAATGAGATTGTTACAGTATATTCCGATGAAACAGACCGCATTGTAGCTGAAAAGGCATTAAGGGAAAGTGAGGAAAAACTTGCAGGGATCATTAATTCCACGAATGACCATATGGTGATGCTGGATGAAGAATTAAATATTCTGTGGGCCAATCATACTTCAAAAAATGCCTTTGGGGATGATCTTGAAAATAAAAAATGTTATGAGGCCTTTGCAGGCCTGCATCAGCCATGTGATGGGTGTGTGGCTGAAAAATGTTTCAGGGAAGGTCATATGCAGGAACGCGAGATTAATCTGAAAAAAGAAAATGGCTTACGATATGATTTCTGGGAAACAACAAATGCCGTATCCCTGAACCAAAAGGGACTTCCAAAAACCATTGTCACCATTTTTCGTGATATCACACAAAGAAAGGCTCTGGCAGCCGAGGCCATGCGGGCCGGTCACCTCGCATCTATTGGTGAACTTGCCGCGGGTGTTGCCCATGAGATCAATAATCCCATTAACAGTGTTATAAATCTTGCCCAGCTCATTTTAAATGAAAACAAAAAAAAGGGAGAACAGAATGATATAGCCCTTCGTATGATCAATGAAGGCAGCCGAATTGCAGATATCGTCAGTAGTCTTCTATCCTTTGCAAAGGATAAAAAAGGTTCCAAAATGGAGCTGAATATCAAGGATGTTCTGGCAGAAACATTTGCATTGACAGAAGCTCAAATTGTTAAAAGCGGCATTATCCTTGATGTGGATCTTCCTTCTGACTTGCCAATGATCTTTGGTCACATGCAGCAGATCCAGCAGGTATTTTTAAATCTGATTAACAATGCCCGTTTTGCCTTGAACCATAAGTCCTTTACAAAAGAATCATTAAAAACTATAAAAATTAAAGGGTGTGTGGAAAAAGTTATGAAACATACATATTTAAGAATAGTTTTTGAGGACAATGGTCCGGGCATTCCTGATAGATTGATTGACCGGGTAATGGATCCATTTTTTACTACTAAGCCCGGCGGACAGGGAACCGGCCTGGGGTTGAGCATCAGTCACGGCATTATCAGCGGTCATAAGGGCAAAATGAAAATTGAAAGCCTTGAAGGTGAATTTACCAGAGTCATCATTGATTTTCCAATGGAAGGTAGATCATGACTATAAAAATACTGATTGTGGATGACGAAGAGAATATCTGTTTTACCCTGGGTCGGTTTTTATCTGATGAAGGGTATGATGTTACAACTGCAGAGGATTTTAATACTGCTTTGCAGAAAATCAATCAGCTTGAATTTGATCTTGTGTTTGCAGATATTTTGCTGAAAGGGCGTACAGGCATTGATATACTGAAAGCTGTGAATAAAAAGAATTTAAATTGTCCTGTGGTAATGATAACAGGGGTACCTACCATTGAAACAGCGTCGGAAGCTCTCAGGATAGGTGCTTTTGATTATCTTTCTAAACCTGTATTACAGGATGGTTTATTAAAGGTTGCAAAAGCCGCCTTGAGATACAAGAGACTTGTTGATGAAAAGGAAAGATATAAGTCCAATTTGGAAGCCATTTTTTCAAGCGTTAAAGATGTCCTCATTTCCGTTGACAAGGACTTGAATATCATCGAAGCCAATAAGGCTGCTGAAAAAATATGCAAAATTTTTACGAAAACCAGCAAGGGAAAATCATTGCGATCCATGGAACTTCCCTGTAATGGCCAGTGCATCATGGCCCTTGAAAAGACGATATCCCTGAAAAAATCAGTTGAGTATTCACAGGTCTCCTGCAGCCATGATATCAATACTGGGCAGGTGGTGAATCTGACTGCATCTCCCTTGTTGGACAGCAGGGGGAAATTGTCTGGTGGTATTCTGGCAATCAGGGATCAAACCCGTCTGTTTCGTCTTGAGCGGGACATGAAAATGCGTCACACATATCACAACATGATAGGGAAGAGTGACGCTATTCAGGAGATTTTTTCTCTGATCGACACCCTTGCAGATGTAAAAACAATTGTTTTGATTTCAGGGGAGAGTGGTACTGGCAAGGAACTTGTTGCAGAGGCACTTCATTTAAAAAGTAATGACCCCCAAAAACCGTTGGTAAAAGTCAACTGTGCCGCCCTTTCGGAAAATCTTCTTGAAAGTGAATTATTCGGTCATATCAAAGGTGCTTTCAGTGGCGCTTTCAAAGATAGGATCGGTCGTTTTGAACATGCGGATGGCGGTACAATTTTTCTGGATGAAGTGGGTGAGATATCACCAAGAATGCAGCTCAGATTGCTAAGGGTTGTACAGGAGCAGGAATTTGAGAGGGTAGGTGATTCGGCAACAATTAATGTTGACGTGCGTGTGGTTGCTGCAACCAATCTTGACCTGAAAAAAGAGGTTGCCAGTGGAAGGTTTCGACAGGACTTGTATTACCGGCTTAAAGTAGTAGAGATTCACCTGCCTCCATTAAACAAGAGACGTGAAGATATTCCTTTGCTGGTGGAACATTTTATTTGTATTTTCAATGAACAGTTTGAAAAGCATATTAAAGGCATCTCAGACAATGTCCGCCAGAGATTTATGAAATATTCATGGCCCGGTAATATCAGGGAACTTAAGCATGCCATTGAGCACGCATTTATTCTCTGCAAATCAAATGTGATTCAATTAAAACACATTCCCCTGGAAATTTCACTGGAAAACACATCCGTTTCAAATCCAACGACAAAAGAAGAACTTCTTATGGCTTTAAACAAGGTGCGCTGGAATAAAACAAAGGCGGCAAAGGTACTGAGCATAAGCCGCCAGAGCCTCTACAGGAAAATGAAAATCTATAAGATTTCAAATTGATGATTTTGCTGGTTTATTTTTGAATGAACCCTAAATATTTTTGTCTGCTTTTGATTTTATTAAAAACAACACTGAAATTCGTCATCTCATAAATGCAGATGCCGTCAACAATAAGCGCACCATCTGCTGCAGCTGAGTAACCATCGTCATCTGTTTTACGGGTTATGGTTTTTATATCTTTCAAAAGTTCAGAATCTGACCCTTTTAATCTGGTAGCAATGGCAAAGAGGCCACACCGAAATTCGGGGGACACGAATTCCCCGAATTCCATCTTGAACACGGAAGTTAAGCTCTTTAACGTCGATGGTACTGCATGGGAGACTGTGTGGGAGAGTAGAACGCTGCCAGATTAATTCTTTAAAAAGCCCTGACAAGTCATTGCGACTGTTGTGATTTATGGCAGCGGGCCTGGAACCTTGCTGCTGTTCAGCGGGGGTTGCGCACTCCTAGCAGGGTTCAAAAGGAAAATTAAGGGTGAAGCTACAAGGCCTCGTACCAGGTAGACAACGCTGAGTATGGAATCGGTACTGTATTCTTCCCTGTCTGTCTTCTTTCAGCCACAAAATATGATTTGCATGCGCCCATTGAAACCACCGTTTGACATATGACCCAATGCGAACTGGGTCCACACCTTGCTCATAAAGCCGGGTCATACTTTCCATTAGCCTTTCAAGCGACTTGCCAGCAACAGAAAGCCTGCCGGGCTTGAAATGATAACCGAGGAAATCAAATCCACGCTCTGTCCTGCCGATCAATGTCTTATCAGGGTGCTGTTCCAATTTCAATTTATGACATTTTGGCAGTGCTATCGGCCATTCTTCAACTATAATTTTTATATAAAAATAATACCAACGTTTCATTTTCAATAAATCTCTGCTTTTTCTTGAAGTAATAGCGTTTATAGATAAATGCACATGAGTTGATGCTTTTCTCTTCCTTATCAATAAGAGGAAGGTGTCAATTCATATGCTATGAACTATAATTATGGTATATACAGTCACGAGGAAAAATTTAAATAGGGCCATTATTTCCAAAAGAAGTGCTCGCCATTTTTGATCAAAGAATTCGTGAACACAATAACGTGCAGCCCTCAGTTTTTTAGAAAAAGTAACGTTTTGAAATTTTTTATAATTCCGGTATCCAAATAATTAAAACAGGGATAATAAATATTAATTCAAATCTCCGGGGCACAAATTCATCTCCAGGGTTAGGACCGCAAATTTTATAACCTGAACGAAATTGCTTGTCTTTTGGCCCATCTACTTTGTTGCATCAAAGGCCGAATTTAGTTTTTTGTTTCAGCATAAGAATATACCGGCTGGTAACGCCCAGGATTTTTTTCTTCTGCATGGCACTGACTGTAATTGCGTTAAACCGTTCCGAAGACAATGGTGCCTGAATAATATGGGTCAATTCCCATCCTGCCGGCTCCAATATTTTATAATAATCAGTTAAGAGGATCGCGTTTTGTGTTTCTTCTTCAAAAGCAGGACAGCCTTGAAAATCATGCCAGTCAGAATTGATTAGGGCAAGCCGGGTGGTTTCCTTGGTGGTTTTTTTGAGAAACCTGAAAAAATTATCCAGAAAGTGCAGGTATGCACGTCGGGACATCCGGGCAATGCTGTTTTCTCCATAGTCGGCCGCTTTTTTCTGAAAATAGGGAGGGTCAAAAATAATCAGGTCTGGTTTTTCCCTGCCCGCAAGGATGGTATCTTCCCAGTTTTTAATCGTCATGTCCCAGTAATAGGGCTCGATTTCAGGGCGAAGATCTGGCCGTTCCTCCATATCCAGGCTCCAGCATTTTCTGCCCAATGCCAGACAGGTGTCAGCAGTTACGCCGCTGCCGGCCATTGGATCGAAGATCAGATCACCAGGATGGGAAAAATAAAAAAGGATGTGTCCGATCATCTGGGCTGGAATACGCCCCGGCCAGTCATCTCCAAACCGGGGGTCACACTCATTAAAGTTCCACAAATCCCATGTGCGCAGCCCCCAGCCCAACGCTTTAAAACGCGCTTGATCATTCTGCCCGTCTAAAGCAAGGGAATACAGCATAGGTTCGCTCCAATTATGTTTGGTTGCCACCTGGGGAATGGTTAATCCAAGGGATAAATCGGTATTTAATAAAAATGCCAATGTTGGCATTTTTACCAAATGCTTAGAAATAGATTCTCTGGTAACTCCTAAACGCCTGGCAATTCTTTCTTGAGGGATTCCCAACCGGTTCATCCGCCAGATTTTTCGGTCAAGTTTAATTTGTCGAACCGCTCTTAAATCGGCAATATAATTGTCAATTGTCTGCCGGGATCTGCCAATAAGCCTGCCAATTTCAGAAGAGGTTAACCTGGAATTATTTTGAAAGGCGCGCCGTGCTGTAGACCGGGTTTCTTTTTCCGTGAGCTGCTTTGGGCCGATTGCCATCTTGGCGGCATACAGCAAAGGATCAATTCCTTTTAAATCTTTAATAATTACGGGAATATCGGTTAAACCCACCTCTTTATACGCGCTCCACCTATGCACGCCATCCAGTATCCGGTATTTCCCTTTTTTTTGGGGATGGATTTGAACTTCAATCGGATCAAATTGAAAGTTTTCCCTTAAATTTTCAGCAAAAATACTGACACGCCTATGATCAATCTTTTCCCTTGGATAGATAGACTCATCCAATATGACTTCGGAGATAGCGACTTTATCGCTGACATTATTGCGAATCGTCATTTTTATTATCCTGATTTTATTTGAAGTTTTCCAGCAGCGTATTAATCTGAAATAGTTTTTTATTGTCGATGGGTTTTGGTTTGTGATTTTTGAGAATATCATCTAATTTGATTTTTGCCCGGTCAACAATTGATTTTTTCCCTTGCTCTATCCATTTTTCAGTTCCTATACGGCTTAAAAGTTTGGGGCGCCATTGGGTTTTTCGAAGATTTTTAACTGTATGATTATGAGCCAGGTAATCTCCTTTTTTCAATCCCACATCTTGAATAACATCCAATGCCAGGGTGTTTTCATCAATGGGAATGCCTTTATGAATTCTGCGGATCTGATCAATCATTTCATTGCAAAGCACCACTTCAAGCAGGTTGTTGGTCAAACCGAACTCAAGATAACCTACATCATGGCACAGGTTTGATCCTCCCATCTGGGAAAAAAAGGTCATCATTCCAGCTTCAAATCCTGCCTGCCAATCCGGTTCCAGAGAATCACTCGTGGCACCGTATCCCCAGTTGGGAATATTATAATAATGATGCATTTCGACCATGCCTATATAGACCATCAATCCTTCAGGCGCATTATACAGGCAATTGCCGGAGCTCATATCCAAAACTGCCTGCCCCATTCCCATTAGAAATGGGGCCCCTTTGGCTTTTAATTGATGTATGACAAGTCCGCAAAGGCTTTCAGCCAATGCTTGAGCCAGATGCCCGGCAATGGTAATGGGAGCTGCAGCTCCTGAACTTGGGGCAGGGGAGTAGACACAGGGAATTTTTTTTTCAGCGCAGAAGAGTAATTTTTCAAGGCTTTCAAAGGGATGCTTTAAAGGACTGATCGGCTCATCATAGCAGATAAAATATGGTTTTTGCCGCGCGTCTTCCTCACTGCCTCTTAATATACAGGTAATATTCCACATTTCATTGATGTCCAGGCGATTTTCAGCAGTGCAGACAATGGGTTTGACACAATTTTTTGCCATGGTTGCAAAACTCTGGAGATAGGATTCTTTTGGAGGAATATCACTTGGATGTGCAAATGACATAATAAAATCAAGGTTTTCTAAAGCATCTGATACGTGTGCGGCCCGTTTCACATCATTCAAAGTGGCCATTTTCCGATCATTGGTATCCGGGTCAACAGCATAGATCAAGTCTGAGCCCGTGCCATAGTATGTCCTGCGTCCTCCAAGATCCATCACATGTTCGCCTTCCCGGTTATAGACCGGGATATTGGAAGGGGCTGATGAAACGGCATCCTGCACTAATTTTTCAGGAATTTTTACAAGGTCTCCATCTTCTATGATACACCCGGCTTCGGATAATAGAGTCAGAGCCTCTTTATGTTGAATAAACATTCCTATATCCGATAAAATGTTCATAGCCGTGCTGTGGATTTTTTCTTGATCTTCATCAGAGAGGAATGTCAATTTTGGTTCAAAACTTATTGTGTTTGCCATGATTCTTCCTTTATTGTTATTTGAAGCGTTACACCAGTTCTTTGTTCTCACATGGATATCTAATCCTTTTTGGTATGGGAGCTCCGGCGCAATTGATGACCGCCTTCAGGACCAAAGGTTGCCTTGGGGCTCCACCACAAAGGGACCTTGATGCTGTCTGTTGTCAATTTTCCTTTTCCGTTTGCAACTTTGCGTGCCGTTTCATAACCGGCCTGAGCATGCCGAACAACTCCGATTCCAGAGTCAGTGGTCATACATGCATCCAGTCTTAGATCAGCTTCTTCACTTCCGTCGGCTATCATGGTCACACCCGTATGAACAGCTTCACCCATGGAGTAATTTGCCTGAATGGCAATCAAATCACACATGGCAGCACAATTTAATAATGCATTTAACATGGGCCAGTCAGAGATCAGATCCCCACCGTCTTTCATCTTTTCAGATTCAAAAGTCGGGTTCACAATGGAACCGGAATCCAGGTTATCCCGGGAAAAGGCAACCGGTGCATGGATCTCGCCCTTCTTAACCAGTTCGTTAACTTTCAGGGCAAAGGCTTTTCTTTCACCAAACCCCAGATAACAGACACGGGCGGGCAAGGCTTCAATTGGTAAATTTTTACGCGCCAGGTTAATCCACTTCACAGTCAGTTTATCTTCAGGAAACATTTCCAGTACCAGATCATCTAATCGAGCCAGATCGCTTGCATCACCTGACATACAGGTCCATCGGAAAGGCCCGCGTCCTTCGCAGAAGAGTGGTCGGATATATTCGGCCACAAAACCCGGTATGATCATTGCCTCCTCTTCTGGCATTCCGGCATCCCGGCATTCCTTGCGAATGGAAGTTCCATATTCAAATACATGAACTCCGTTTTTTCCTGCATAGGCGTTCATGGCACGCAATTGGCGGACCATGGACTTCCGGGCTTTTTCCAGATAAAGATCACGATCATTTGAGCGCAGTTCATCTGCTTCTTCAGGCGAATAACCTTCCGGGATATAGGATAAGGGATCATGGCAGGGGCACATTTCCGTCACAATATCCGGTTTAAAATCCATTTCATAGGCTTCCCAGAACAAGCTGGCTGCATTTCCCACAACCCCTATGGCCAGCGGTTTTTTTTCAAGGGCAGCCGCTTTTGCCATTTCTACTGCCTCTTTCAGGTTTTTTGCCTTTATATCGGTAAACCCGATTTGAATTCGTTTGTCGATAATCTCTTCATTGACATCCACATCAATGCAGACCCCCCCGTGCATGCTCATGGCCCGGGGCTGATTGGCCCCCATTCCCCCATGTCCGGCCGTCAACAGAATCCGGCCTGCAAGTGAGCCTTTAAAATGTCGATCTGCAATAGCGCCAAGGGTTTCAAATGTTCCCTGAATCACCCCCTGGGTACCGATATACTGCCAGGGAGCAGCCGTATACTGGGCAAAAATCGTCAGGTTTTTTTCCTGCAGGTCATAGAAGGTGGGCCAGTCTGCTTTCATGATATTGGTGGTTGCCATCACAACCCGTGGTGCCAGCCTATGGGTTTTAAAAATTGCAATGGGCATCCCAGACTGCACAACCAGTGTTTCGTTGTTTTCCATGGTTTTTAAGGATTCAACAATGGCATGATAGGATTCCCAGTTTCTGGCACATTTGCCGATGCCGCCATAAATTACCAGATATTCAGGTGCTTCGGCATTTTCCATGTTGTTTTCAAGCATTCTCAGGATGGTTTCCTGTTTCCACCCCTTACATCTCAAGGTGGATCCGCGCTGTGCTTTTACTTCATACAAGATTTTGGTTTTCATTGGTTTTCTCCTGTTTGTAACGCCTGGTTAACTTGATGGATAATTGTTTCGCTATTGATCAGCTTGACAAGTGTTTCAATATCCGGCGACATTTCATGGTCGTTTTGATACATGTGCACTTTCTCTCGAATCAATGGGTATGCTGCGGCCGTTCCGATTCCCAATCTATTCTTTCCATTTTCCCGAAAATCAATGGCCTGTGCCGCACATAAAAATTCGATGGCAACCACATATGTAACATTGTTGATGATTTCCAATAAATGCCGGGCACCATTGGCGCCCATACTCACATGGTCTTCCTGGTTGGCACTGGTGGGGATTGAGTCAACGCTATCCGGGTGTGCCAGCGTTTTGTTGTCGGAAACCAGGGAAGCCCCTGAATACTGGGCTACCATGAGGCCCGTGTTGATGCCATTGGATGGTATCAGCATGGAAGGCAGCCCATTGTTTAATTCTGGTGTCAGCAGGGCAAATGACCTTCTATCGGAAACATTGGCAACCTCTGAAATGGCAATGGATAGAAAATCCATCATAAATGCCAGACCTTCCCCATGGAAATTACCGCCTGAAACGCTGTGAAACCCTTTCTCAGATGGAAAGACCAGAGGATTGTCAATGGAAGCATTGAGTGTGTTTTCAATATATTTCCTGGCAAAGGCAATGGTATCTTTAACTGGTCCGATAATCTGGGGAATACAGCGGATACTGTACGCGTCCTGCACCCGCGGGCTTGCATCCATCAATTGACTCCCCTTTAGCAGTGCACGAAGTCTGGCTGCCGTATTGATCTGGCCCTTCTGGTTGGATGCCGCATGAAGATCGGGATGGAATGCGCTGGATATGGCAGTAAAGGCCTCAAGGCTCATGGCAGCAGCAATCTCGGCATGTTCCACCAGTTTTTCACATTTATCAATGGCCAGACATCCGGCAGCCGTCATAAAGGCCGTGCCGTTAATCATGGAATTTCCTTCCTTGAAAATCAGTTTAAGTCTGGGGATTCCCGCTTTTTTCATGGCTTGATCACCGCTTAACAGCTCGCCTTTATACCAGGCTTTCCCGCTGTACCCGCCGCCATCGGCATCACATGTTGCCACAACGGCAATATGTGCCAGCGGCACCAGATCTCCGCTGGCTCCCAGAGACCCTTTCTCAGGCACATGGGGCACCACATTTTTATTGAGCATGGCGATCAGCTGTTCCACGACGGCCGGCCGAACGGCAGAGTGGCCAGTGGATATGGTGTTGGCACGGACCACCATCATGGCTCTGACAATTTCCTGTGGCAATGGATTACCGATCCCCGTGACGTCGGCCAGAATCACGTTTCTGGATAACTGGCCGGCCTGGTCCGGATCAATAACATCATCGGCATGGGAACCAAACCCTGTATTAATTCCATAAAAAGTTTGATTTTTTTCATGGATTGCCTTGTTCAGCCACTGCTGCGATGCCTCCATGCGCTTTCGGGTTTCCTGACCAAGCGGTTGTACAATAGCTTTATTTTGAGCAACAGCCATAACTTCTTCTATGGTCAGTGTCTTTCCGGTAATTTCAACACTCGTAATATTCATATCATCCCTTTAAATTTGTAAGCCTTTTTTATTTTTATGCAATGTTAGGGTTCAGTATAGGATTAACCGATTACTATCTGGCCTTTTTTGATCACTTTCCAGACTGCATTATTTGCAAGGCGGTATATAAGATCCTCAAAACATTTTAAATCCCAAATTTGAATATCGGCCTGATATCCAACGCAAAGACAGCCTATAATATGCTCTCTTTTGAGTGCTTTTGCTGCACCCACAGTCGCCGCCAGCATCGCTTCTTCCAAAGACATTCCATGATTTCGGCATGCCAGTTGCATCACAAACTGCATGGATTCAGTCCAGTTCCCCGGATTTAAGTTTGTTCCCAAAGCCAGGGTCATGCCTGCATCCAGCATTTTTCTTGCCTTGAACGGGTCTGGATGCGCTACTGCAAAATCTAAAGCAGGCAAAACAACACCGATGACACCGGAAGCTGCCAATCTGGACATTTCAGGCATTGTAGTATAATTTAAATGATCGGCTGATATGCAGGGCAGGTCTGCGGCCAGAGTACTTCCTCCTATATTGTCGTATGCATCTGTATGAATTTTTGCATCCAAACCATAGTCAATACCGGTTTTTAATATGAGCTCGGCTTCTTTTTGAGTGTAATATCCTTTATCACAATAGACATCGCAAAATTCGGCCAGTTCTTTTTTTGCCACCCGGGGAATCATATCTTTAATCAAAAACTGAACATAGCCCTCTCTCTGGGATTTGTTATTTCGATCGATTTCAGGGGGAAAATCATGGGCACCTAAAAACGTTGAAACCACTTCCACAGGTTGAGTTGCCGATAACCTCCTGTTGACATACAATTGTTTCAATTCGTCCTTTAAATTGATTCCATATCCGGATTTACTTTCAACAGTTGTGGTTCCATGCTTCAGCATTCTTCCAAGACGATCCATTGCTGAAAAATAAAGGGCTTCTTCACTTTCTTCACGGGTCATTTGAATAGATGCGGGAATACCTGTGGCAATTCCCATAGACTCAATTTTATCAATACTCTTAGTCATTTTCAGTGCAAATTCTTTTCCCCGCGAGCCGCCAAATGTTAAGTGGGTATGACAATCCACAAATCCGGGAGCAACTATTTTTTTTTTGGCATCAATTTGCTCAACCTGGGATAGATCCATGGTTTTCTTTATATCGGACAACTTTCCTACGGCCATCATTAACCCACTCCCGATCACCAGGGCGCCATCTGTAATTCTTCCCAGAGGATCTGATTCATTGGGTACACAAGTGATCACTTCACTTATGTTATGGATCAAAAGATCTGCTTTGGGTTTCATTTCACCTCACTAATTGTCCTGATCAATTGATCAATGCATTTTCAATAATTTGATCCATTGAAAAATCATGGGCCTGTAGATAATAACGTAAAACCTGCCCCATGGCCTCAAGCGGAACCGGTCCGACAAGTTCACTGCCGACCACGTTAATGCCGAATTTGGCAGCCTCTCTTTTTACAGCTTCCATTACCATGGGAATAGGGGTCTTCTGATACTGGGTTAAGTTCATGGATACCTGTGTCAAACCTTCTTCTTCCAAAGACAGTCCCATGGCCCGAACAAAGCGGAATCCGCCATTAATATGCCTCACGCTTTTTGCAATAGTTTGGGCAATTTCCAGTTTGGTGGTTCCTAAATTGATATTCAAAGCCACCAGGGGAAAGCGTGAAGAGATTTGTATGGACCCGGTTTTTGAAATAAATTGGGCCGGTCCCTCATCCGGTTTCCACTCAGGTTTTAAAATTTTTTCAGCCAAAGCTTCATATTCCCCTTTCCGTACTTTTACCAGGCTTTTTCGATCAGGGTGCTTGGCTGCATCTTCATAAAAGTAAACGGGAACTCCTAGTTTGCCCACAAATCGTCCAAAATCATGAGCGATGTCCACAGATTCTTCTTCAGTAATGCCGGAGATGGGAATAAACGGAACCACATCGACAGCGCCCTGACGTGGATGAGATCCCTTTTGTCTGGACATATCTATCAGATCGATAGCTGTTTTGACCAGGCTTTGGGTCGCCGCCACAACCGCACCAGGCTCCCCGATATATGAAATTACCGAACGGTTATGATCTTTGTCGGATGAATAATCCAGCAGAATTACACCTGGAGAAGATCGTATAGTCTCAACAACTTTCTCGATAACAATAAGATCTTTACCTTCACTGATATTTGGTACACACATTAAAGCTTTCATAAAAACACCTTCCGTTAAAAATTAATCATGACTTCATTGAATCAATCATCATAAATCAAGTGAACCTCAACTGCCCATGGAACCCTGGGTTTTTGTCATGATGGAATCCAATTGCGCTGTTATATCATCGATAACTTTTTGGCTTTTAAGATAGGGTAAATTGATTTTTACATTTTCCACGCATCCTAAAAAACCTGCTTGAGAAAGATACATCGCAGATTTCAGATCAGAAAGAGTATTCTTATTATAATTGTTTTCTATTTTGTGGCATAAATCTTTTACCTTGGCACAATTGATCGCATTTTCCAGCGGGACGGCGGTCGCTTTTATCATTGCAGATTCAATTGCCTGTCCGCGTATATTTTTTTCCTCTTCCGAAGATTTTGGCAAACGATAGGCCAGTTGAACCTCTTCAAAAGCTGAGGTATCTTTTGAACCACCGTCAAACAGCAGATTTTTTAAATTGTCCGCTGATGATATTAGCTCCTGGTAATACTCTTTAGAATTCGCTCCTGGTTTGCCAATTGATAAACGAGCGACCATGCCAACTAGTCCGGAAGCCATTGCGCCTGCAAAGCTGGATGCAGTTCCTCCACCCGTTGTTGTGTCTTTGCTGTCTAAAACCCGTTGAATCGCCTCAAAATTTGTTTCCATGTCACCTATTCCTTTTGATTTTGAAAAAATTGATGGTACCAGTTGTTTTATATCTGTTTTATAAAACAAACATAAAACAATAGTCAACAGTTTTTTGACAACTCACATTCCTTTTTCAGGTGTCCTGTTTTTAAAATTAATTTTTAAATTGTCTGGAAGCTATGCCAGGTGGCTCATGATAAGTTCATAAACAACTGGAATAATTGAAGCAACCAATAATAAGGCCATGAATATATTAAATGTTTTTTGATAGAAAGGCTGTTTTAAGATCCGCTTCAAGCCAACCCCGAAGAACAACCATGTGGATAAACTTGGAATAGCGACAAAAAAGAATATGATGGCAATAATCATAACCTCTTTATAAAAATGAGAAGACAAAGATGTGTATGCTGATACCGCTCCTATTGCCACAACCCATGCCTTTGGATTTACCCACTGAAATAATACTGCCTGAAAAAATGATAGCGGATTTGAAGTTTTCCCTTCCATATCTCCTGCTTGTGATGTTGCAATGAGCCATGACAGATAAAGCAGATATAAAACGCCTATTAATTTAATAATTTCATGAATGGCTGGTATTGCTTCAAAAAGATTTCCCAACCCAAGACCGATCAAGATCAACATGACGGGAAAACCAATACTTATCCCCAATAAATGAGGTAGGCTTTTTCGGATACCATGATTCAGTCCGGAAGTCATAATCATAACATTGTTTGGACCCGGCGTTACAGTGGTTGATGCTGCAAACAGGAGAACTGCTAAAAATAAATCCATTTCTTATACTCCATCTGTAAAACACCAGTCATACATGCATCTTCTTGCAAAGGCTGAATTATATTTGGTCTTCGATTTTTATTGTTATCTCTTTTATCAAATCATCGAATTTTAATCAAACGAGTCTTACCAATATATGCCGGGATTTTTAGGATGGCATTATTTATTTTGGTTAAAATTTCAACTTGTGTAAGGAGCTACTTCGAAAGGTGTTCGAATTGATCTGTCATATGGGGAAATTGTGTGGCGCTCACCAACTCATTTTGAAAATCATCCTCCATTGTCAGTTCTATATAGGTAAGGTTACGGCATAATAGGTCAGCTTCTTTTCTTTTTTCCCTGTTTAAAAGAGCTACCCTGCATCCATCTCCTGCAGCATTGCCAACACTTGTCACTATTTCAAGGGGGCAGTCGGGGATCAGACCGATCACCCTTGCAAGATGCCTGTCCACATGAGTTCCAAAGGCCCCTGCAATCTTGATCTTATCTAAAGCCGTTATTCCCATGCGCCGCATCATGAGTTTACAGCCCGTATATATAGATGCCTTTGCCATTTGAATCTGACGAATATCCTTTTGGGTGATTACAATATCAGTGTGGATGCATGTCTCCTTTTCCCAGGCCAGTACAAACTCTGCAAAACCGGTTTTCTCATTTTTACGAAAACGATGTGATTCTTTCCCTTTAGTGCTGAAAGCCCCTGACTTAGCAACAATCCCTGCCAGAAACAGTTCACCCACCACATCCAGTATACCTGAACCGCAGATCCCGCGGGTTTGCATATCCTCTGGTGCAGAATATCTCTTCCAGGTATTCCGGCCGATCACCTTATAATCAACCTCGTGGGTATCCGGATCTACTTTAACTCTTTCTATGGCCCCGGGAGCAGCGCGCATGCCGAATTCAATCTGAGCACCCTCAAGCGCCGGACCCGTGGCACAGGATGAACAAAGCAGTTTTTCACTGTTTCCAAGTACAAGTTCTCCATTGGTACCAATGTCTATGATCAGTTGGACTGCCTCCTGCTTGTGAGGTGTTTCAGCAAGCATCACCCCTATATTGTCTCCTCCCACATACCCGGCAATGCTGGGCAGAAAGAAAACCTTTGCCCCGGGAAGGATTTTAATTCCAAGATCCCTGCACTTCAGGCTGATACTGTGATGAATTGCAGGGGTAAAAGGAATGGTTCCCAAAGGTTGTGGATCAAGCTGAAGAAGGATGTGGTGCATGGCGGTATTGGAGCAGATGGTAAGATCAATGATATCTTCTTTTAATATGTCTGGAAAAACAGGGGAACCAGATTTTGGTTCATCTAAAGCGGCATTGTCCGTGACAGCTCTGTCAATCAGATTATTAATCGCCTCAATAATATCTGAACTCATCCTGGCCAGTCCATCTGGATTTCCCATATGGTATGAAATTCTGGATACAACATCTTCACCGTATTTAACCTGGGGGTTCATCATGGAAATGGTATTAATGACCTCTCCGGTTTCAAGATCACAAAAATAGCCTGCAATAGTTGTGGTGCCGATATCAATGGCAAGACCGAATCCATTTGGTTTAATACCCGGCCTGACGCGGATAATTTCTTTGTCCATCCATATGCTTAATGTAACTTCCCAGTCTCCGGCCCTGAGTGCCTGGGATAGAGATCTCAATGCATAGATATCGATTTCAAGGGATGAAAGGCCATATTTTTTTTCCAATTCAAGACAGACTCTTTCAAAGTCTGCCAGGCCTTCTTCAAGTGTCGGTTTTGCAACCTTTACCGTGTATTGCTTTACCCCGGGATCCAGCTTGATATCAATTTTTCGTGCCGCTTTGCTCACAACCTGTTTTCCGGCCCGGGATGATTCCGGTACATAGATCAAAAGATCACTCAAAACCCGCGCAACGCAGCCCAGGCGGTATCCTTGTTTTTTCTCCTCATAACTCAGAATTTTTTCTTCTTCTGGTTGAAACGGGCTGGTATGGTCTGATCTGGAATTAATGGCAAATTTTTCAAACACTCCTTCTTCAATACGGACTTTGCACTTTCCACAGGCCTGGTGCTCACCACAGGGTGCTTCAATATCCACTCCGAGAAGACGGGATGCTTCCACAAGACTGATTCCAATCGGGACCTGTCCCCTTCTTCCGGAAGGTTGAAAAATAACCATTGCTGTTTTTTGTTCCATCTTAAATTTCATGCCTCCGTGATAAAACCTTGTTATTTATCTTAAAAAAATGCAAAAGATGTTGGATCAGGATTTGAATATTTTCTAGCCAAATTCTTTCGCAGCTTTATTCTTGCGCCTGTATATACAGTATATTTCATATTCATAATTTATATTATAAGCCTTGTCAAGAAATCAGGGCAATCGCTGGCAATTCTTGGTGACAAATAATTATCAACTCGAATTATGAAGAATTTTGTATGCTGCATTAAATATTGGTGATCATTACCCGTTCAGGTCAGTTTAACTTTCCTTCGCTGGATGGGAAATGTTGACAGGCTCCCAAAATACTCATCCAAGGCAAACTTACCTGAACTAGTTTCTGTGCCACCATGATATCCACACACGTGCTCTTATCCAGAGAGATCTTTAATTTGCTGCTCAAATAAACCGCAATGTCCAGTGGAGGTCAGGTTGCCTTACAAAGCGTCGGATTTTGGATCTGTTTTTACAAATTCTTAATGAAGCGGAACGTGAAACAGCAAACTGTTTGAGGACATACTTGCCCGCAGTTTTTGCTGTTTAGTGAAGCAAATTTAGAAATTGTAAAACAGATTCAAGTCCTGAGCGTGTAAGGCGGCCTGGCCGGAACGGGTACTGGTTCTATTTACCCATCATTTCTAAATTGTCTGCTTTGTATTTATTGGTGACCGAGAATTGTTGTAAGAAATAATATTAGCTTTTTTTATAGAACTCTTATATATAAAATAGAGGATTTTCGCGCTCGTTTAACAGAGGTTAAAACGAGTCAAAAAAATCATAAGATTCAAATCCTTTCTAAATAGGAAGTGTCATGACAAAAACACAATCCGGGACAGATCCTGAAAAAGTGGTGCTGCCCAAGTATAAAAAAATAAAAGCCTATATTCTGGAAGGGATTGTTTCCCGAAGCTTCACGGATGCACTTCCCTCGGAGATCCGCCTGGCTAAATTTTTTTCAGTCAGCCGGATGACAGCCCGCAAGGCAATGGGGGAGCTTGAAAATGAGGGACATATCATCCGAATCAACGGCAAGGGTTCATTCGTAAAAAAACAAAAGCATTACACTGGTTTTTTTAGTGTCCGCCCATTTAAACAATGGGCAAAAGAAATCAATGCCGAACCAACCACAAAAGTAATAGTGTCCCATGTCATTGACACGCCTAAAGATGTGGGCAAAAAATTAGGATTCCCGGATCAGGTCATACATGTGTGCCGGCTAAGCTATTTCGATGCTCTGCCTGTGCGATATGCTGTCCGTTATCTGCGCACTGAAGTTGCCGCAGGAATTATTATGGAAGATTTGACAAAAGAATCGATCAATGAACTTCTTTCCAATAAATACCATATTGATGTCACTAAAATCGATCAGGAGTTAAAAGCAGTTGCACTTTCTCCGGAAATTGCCCAGCTATTCGAGGTATCGCCGGGATATCCGGCATTCCACTTCAGAAGAACTGAATTTTCTGATGAAAAACCCGTCTCCTATGTCGAGTATTTCATGCGCGGAGATGTGGCTTTCAAGGACACCTTTTCGCCCAGGTTTGATAGTTCCCGTTTTAAGAATTAGGCCCACTCAAAAATTTAATTTAAAAAAATCTTGACAAGCTAAAGAAGAATATATTAAAGGGATTCTTAACCTGTATATACCGATTTTAATTATAGGAAACAGCCACATGAAATGTCATTTCCGGCATTTTTAAGCGTTGAAGAAACCAAACTACTAACTTGGAGTTGACTTATGTCATTGGAAAATTTGAGCAAACTGGTTGAAGAGGGTGAGGCAGAAGATGCAAAAGCTCTTGCTCAGCA
>Ga0233436_1000429_pt1 | contig 48122 bp, 46 predicted proteins | sample SI_122_August201_2_FD_182723 | JGI IMG/M metagenome (GOLD analysis project Ga0233436, IMG submission 182723) | Seawater microbial communities from Saanich Inlet, British Columbia, Canada - SI_122_August2016_150_MG | ecosystem: Environmental > Aquatic > Marine > Inlet | place: Canada: British... | reverse complement strand
ATGTAAATATTCCTGTATATTGTCCAACGAATAATTTGTAAACGTGCTACCTGATACAGAATTCACAAAGAGAAAATTACCCGATGAAGAAATATGTTTATAAATCCCAACATAATAACAACCATCCATCTTGTCTGCGTCCAGATGGTCTTTATCGGCTTGATATATTGATTCTATTTGATTATTCTCATCATAATTATCAAATTCATAGAATTCGATATCTTCATCACTATCACTTTCATATTCAGTATTCGATAAGGAAGTTAATGCTATAATTTGCGAATCATTTGATGATGATGATGATGATGATGATTCACTTTGTGAATTGTTTGATGAATTTGAACTAAGCGAATAGTTATTTGAACTGTTGTTCTCTCTATATCCCATGCTGCATGTAGTAATGTCGTTATCTGTTATAGTTGGTTCGTCATGTCTTCAATCAATTTTATAGTTTATGGGCATATTATACAAAGATAATCACTTTGTAAAATACAATGCCACACTAAAGAATCGAACTTTAGTTTCGTCTCCGCAATTGAGACTAATCGCTACCAGCTGTGGCCACTATATACAGAGATAAAAATTGATTACAAATAAAATTATGTATTCTATTTGTAAATAACTATAACAATGAAAGATGCCTATATAGTCAAGGGCTATCAAGGAATTATGGACTTAGATTTATCTTCGATTGACCCGAAATTCCATAAAGAAGTAATTAACCAGCATTACACAGATATTGCAGAATATAAACGTGACCAACAAGAAAGACCACCTAAACTTCGTTATGAAAATACAATTGCACGTGCATATACTCTTATAGAATTTGATCGCAAAGCTTTGGAACAAGTACGACAACGCGAACTTGAATTACAAAACCAACATGACAAACGAAGGGAAGAAGTCTTCAATCGTACCCAACACAATTGAGAAACATCGTAAACACGGTCAATTTGTTTACAAATACAAACTTTGGGATGTCGTTACATATTTCAAAATCATTGGTTCGACTTGTGTCAGTTTGTGTAGCAGTGAGATTTGTCCAATCTCTTCACACACGTTCGCCAGTTCTTTCGATGTAGTCACAATTTTCAATAATGCTTTATTGAAATCGCCTATGGAAATTTCTTTTTCAGCAACCTCATCTTGAATGAAATGTTTGCAGTCATATTCAGTGTTACAATCACACCAACCCATCGACAACTCCATCAAATCGTATTGAAGAGCGTCTGCGTAATTATATCCAGTCCATATGCGGTCTTCATTTTCAGCATCTTCATATTTACCCATCATATCGTGTATCGTGTCTACTGCTTTCGTTACGTGATAATCCGAACAATTGGGAATGACTTGTTTCATGTCATCGGCAACTTTCACATCGGCAAAGCAAGATAATATACCCACAATTTGTTTGGGACTATATTGCTCGAAATACTCCAAACGTTCGCATAGCTGAGATAGCACTAAGGGGTGTGCTTCTGCGATACATGACGCAATCTTGCCTGTATGGGTGAAATGATAGTCGATATTATTCTCACTTTGTATTTCGTCAACGAAACGATTCTTTTTCAAAATATTTACTATTTTTTCTGTATTCGTCCGGATATATTGTTCATTTGAATACAAATTACTTCTGAGAGAATTCAATTCATCTTCCATTTTGTACAATTGTTTTACTTGTTCGGTGTCTTTCTTAATCGTTTTGTATTGGTTTTCCAAAGAGGAGATTTCACGTTCAACATCTTTTCGCTTTTTGTTTTTCAATGTAGGTAATGATGTTTGTAATTCTAAATAGCGGTCACATAGTGTTTTTGATGTTTTTAATGTATTCAGTGATGTACGTTTCGTTTCAATTTCTTTTTCAACGTCGTCGATTTCTTTTATATATTCACGCAATATTCCGTCAATTTCGGTTTGAATCATACTTTTCTGAGAAAACAAATGAAAATCTCTTGTGCACCCATTCTTAATCAAATTCAAAATAAGCGAATATGAAATATGGAACTTGGATGTCAATTTTTGTGGTTTACCTCCCAAAATCGTTTTGTATTCGTCAAGGGTCGGCATTTTGAACAAGTTGTTACAATGTACCACATGTCCGACTGTATCAATTCCACGACGTCCAGCGCGACCGGCCATTTGTGTATATTCGTGTGCCCGCAAGAAACGATTGTGGTTTCCATCAAACTTGGTTAAGTTATTGAATACAACTGTCTTAATGGGACAATCAAGTCCAATCGCAAACGATTCCGTAGCAAACAACAAATAAATATACTTCTTAGAAATCATTATTTCCACAATTTCGCGCAATATGGGAATCATTCCCGAATGGTGAATACCGATGCCTTTTTCAAGCAAAGACACTAGTTGAATGTATTCAGGAAGTTCCATGTATTCTTTGTGGTTGGGGAGTTTTCGCAAAATCGCATCACACTCTTTTTTGATAGTGTATGGAAGTTTACTGTCTTCGGGTAGAATGGGTATGGTGATATCGTTCGCCAATTGTTCCACCATTTTCCTCGAAAATACAAAGACAATGGCCGGTAGCATGTCGCGTTCGCGAAGAAACTTGGCGAGTTTGTTCAACATATCTCGTCGGTTAATAAATACTTTGTTTTCTTGATACAATTTCGTCATATCAGTTAACTTTTTATGCGTATCTTCGTCAAACTTTCCGTTAGCGTCTTGTAGCAACATCAACTTGTTTGTATGTTTCTTGATATCTTGTTGTATCGATTTGTCTTTGATGTGTTTGAATACGCCTTCGTTGTTGGTTAGAAATCCATAATGGGTCAAAGGCACTACGCGATGGTTTGTCGACGCCAAATATACCTGTTTACCGCCTTGTTCGACCAACCCTTTCTCACACCATTTCGCAAATCCCTCTGGATTGTCAATCGTTGCTGAAAGCATCACCATTTGAATATGGGGAGGCAACATCAAAATCGTTTTCTCCCAGGTTTGTCCTCTATCTGCATCGTTTATATAGTGAACTTCATCAAATACGACACATCCAAGTTCAGTTTGAATGTCTATTTGAAACTGTAGAGTATTAGACTCGGATGTCGCAGTATCAAATACCGTCCCGGAAGTCGTAGTGGTTGCCGTAAACAAATAATTCATCAAAATTTCCGTGGTCATGATCAATACATCTGCTTCCGGATTGGTTTTGATGTCTCCAGTAAAGAGTCCAAACGAAATGTGAGGATATTTTTGGGTGAATTCATAATATTTCTGATTGGAAAGTGCTTTGATAGGACTGGTGTAAATCACTTTTTTTCCTTGTTTTTTGAAGTGAGTAATTGCGAACTCGGCTGGAAGTGTCTTTCCAGAACCAGTGTGCGCAGTAACTAAAACGTGTTGCTGTTTGACGATGGCCTCGATTGCATATTTCTGGAAATCGCTCAAGGGAAAAGGATATTGGTTGAAATGACCATTGTATGGTGTGTCTTCAGGATAGGGTTGTGTGCATAAGTAAACCATGATTACAATATAAGTAGTGAAAAATATTTATATTGTTTTGTAAAATGATATACATACAATTTTACTGATACAGTAATGTTGACTCTTGTTACAAGTTGGTATATAGTGAAATCTAAATTCAATATTGAATTATATCAATCATGGATGAAAAATATGTTATCGAACGTTAATAATTATAAATTGGTCATTTTTACGAATAATGAAAGCAAATGGGTATTTGAAGAGTTCATTTGCGATAATCCAAATATACAGGTGAAAATACTGGATTGGGAAGAGTTTTATGGTTATAAATATTATGATGACTGGATAGAGAATCATACACAAAATCATCTTTTGAACAATACAGACTGGAAGTTAAATATGTTATGGAATGAAAAAATACATTTTGTTCGACGAGTAATAGAAGAAAATAATAATAATAATACAGAAAATGAATGGTACGGATGGTGTGACATAGGATATTTTCGTGGAAATCAATCTAATATCCGAGTTGAAGAATTAGTGAATTGGCCATCTTCAGAAAAAGTAGAATCTTTGAACAAAAGTAAAATATATTATGCGGTTGTTTGCCCGAATGAATATCTGAGTTCTTTGTTCAGATTTATTTTACAGAAAAACGAATATGGTTTACCAGTGAATCCTATACCGAGTCATCAAAATTCAGTAGCAGGTGGATTCTTCTTGATACATAAAGATAAGATTAACTGGTGGCATGCTACTCATTATGGTCTACTAGAAAAATATTTCCAATATAAATATTTGATAAAAGATGACCAGATATTATTGATTGATAACATTTGTTCGAATTTATCACATTTTAAATTGATAAAAGAACCCGACCCTTTATATGATCCTTGGTTTACATTTCAACGATTCTTGATATAGTTGAATCATATTAATACTAAAAAGGAAAATGTAATAAATAGGTTGTTTGTATTATACTATACACCGTTGAAGATGATAACTATATTGATGCCTGTAAAAAATGGTATTGAATTTATTGAAGACTCTGTTGGGTCTATTGTAAATCAGATATTTGAGGAATGGGAATTGTTAATTGGGATAAATGGATGCGGAGAAAACTCGGAAGTATATACAAAGGCCAAAACTTATGAAAATGGAAAAATCCGTGTATACGATATGCCTGAGTGTATGGGTAAGTCAGCAACATTGAACGCACTTGTAAAAAAAGCCAAATATGATTGGATAAGTGTATTAGATATCGATGATAAATGGACGGTCACTAAGTTGATGTTTCAAGAGTCATATATGACTTCTTATGATGTAATTGGAACACGAGCCGAGTATTTTGGTGACCGAACCAGCATACCAAATCTACCTGTTGGCGATTTGCGTAATTTTGATTTTTTCCAATTTAATCCAATCATCAATAGCAGTTGTTTGTTAAGAAAAGAATGTGCCAATTGGGATGAAACAACCACATTAGAAGATTATGACTTGTGGTTGAAATTATGGAAACAAGGCAAACGCTTTTACAATGTTCCATCAATCGAAACATATCATAGAATTCATACTGAGAGTGCTTTCAATTCAAAGGGTAACAATAATCTTGTAAATGACATCAAACGACGATATATGTAAAGTTATATAAAGAATCATATTTCATAATATATATAATATGAAGGTGTTACATTTATCTTTTCATAAAGGATGCATTAATGATTTTAATTATGTATGTAAACAATTAAACATCGAATGTCATATATTAAGTTCATTCGCAGAATTGAACACAAATAAAGATATTGACGCCATAGACGAACCCAATGCTCAACATTATAATATGACGAGTGAACGTGCTAGTAAATATTGGAATAAATACAAGAATTATTTTGATGAATTTGATTGTATCTTAACTTCGGATACCGCTCCATTATCACGTATATTTTTACAAAATGGTTGGAATAAAAAATTACTCATATGGATTTGTAATCGGTTTGATTTTTCTCATAGACCAGTAATTGGTGGGATTTTCCCAGATAAAGCGTACTTCGAGTTGTTACAACATGCAACAAACAATCCAAACGTACATATTATGGGTTATACGGCATTTGAAAACTATTATGCAAAATTAAGAGGTATTGAAACTAAGAATATTGTAATTAAACCTACTGGAGGTATTTCCGAAATTTATACAAATAATAGTCAAACTAAAGCTTATTTGAATAATACAATTTTTATCCCACCATATCATAATGATACAAAGATGGTTAATCTACAAATCAAGTTAACGCAACTTGGTTTTGAATCGTATTGTGGTAAATATAATGGACCATATGATTTATGCAATTACAAAGCGGTTGTACATATACCTTACGCATGGAGTAATCTCGCATTTTTTGAAATGTTTCAATTAGGTATAGTATATTTTATACCGTCTTTATCTTTTTTGAAAGAGTTAATGAATCGGGATTTTTTCTGGTCACATCCATTAATAGTAGATAAATTAGATATATCAGAATGGTATGATCCTGAACACAAGGACGTACTTATTTATTTTAATTCGTGGGACGATTTGAAAGAAAAGATACACGGTCTAGATTTTGATGACCATAAAAATAAACTAACTACATTTGGTGCTGCGCATAGTTCGGATATGCTATCTAGATGGATGCGTTTATTTACATAATTTTTAACCATTCTTTTACATAATTTGATAATTGTAAATTATGTAAATCATTTATTTTTTACGTAAGATGACTTGATATTCATCCATGACAATTTCATATCCATTATCTAAAAAATAAGGTATAGAATATTTGGCTTTACCGTAGTCAGATGTTTCTCCCCTTGTTTTGGGTGCACAACTTCGCACATCATCAATTAAAATGATCCCCGAATCTTTCAATACGTTACGTTCGACGACTAGTTTTGCTTCTCGTAGGTGCAATTGTGCGGTAGGTTCAATCGGAGTCATGTCTCCAGTATCCAAATATAGTAAATCAATTGATTTTTCAGGTGTGTTCTCTAATACTTTTTCAGATGAATTTACCACATATGTTATTTTGTCTTCATAATTCTTGGTCATTAATTTACAACGATTTATATGGGTTCTCATTAAATCTACAGTTGTAATTTTCGTATTACTATCAGTCAATTCAGAGAAATAACGTGTAAAACACCCTGCGCTCCAGTCCCATTTATCCAGTTGGCTTGGTTCCCAATAGCGACTATCATCACTATTACATCCAGGAAAACGACCATCAGTAAAACTGCGAGACGTTCCTAACTCTATAATCGTTTTTTCATTTGACTCTAGGTTTTGCAAATGATTTAAACAATATTGGAACGTTACATCTCGAGACTTAGGCACTCTTCCAAAATGAACTATGAATTCTTCATCCTTATAATAATATCCCAATGCATTTTTTAAATACTCATTGTATTTTGACATGTGTACAATATAAATTATACATGTATATTACTTTATATTGTATATTTGAAATAAGTAAAATCATCTTTGTATATTTCTTGTATGTGTTTTTTTAACATTGGTGTTTTATCCAAGATTTCGTCATAATAATTGTATGTATCAGACGTTTTGTTTGAATTCATACGTGTATTACTATACGACACGTGATATTTTTTGCATAATGTTTGTAATTCGTTTTCAAAATTCGGTTCGTCTATTTTGATAGGTTGTACCTCTATATTCTTATCGTTTTTAATATATTGAACCATCGGCTGAAATTGATGGTACGCACCATATTGAAAGAAATCAACTCCTTCTTTATTTATTTTATCAAGTAAATATTTTGCGAATTCAACATGACTCATATTGTTAATCATTTTTTTAAACTCCGCATTACATCGGGTAGGGTATTGTTCATAAGCAGATAGAAAACGATAATATGGGTTTCTTACTGTAGTAAAAATCGTATATGTATCAACATTTTTTAATTTATTTGTCTGTATTATCATATTCATTGTGTAATGTTGATACGTTCGAATGTATGGTTTTATATTTGTATTACTATATAAAATATTGGATTTCAATTTAAACAAATTTTCAATATATGTTCCGGCACATTTTGGTATGTGAATATACAATAATTTGTTTTTCTCGTTTACAGGCATATATATAATTAGTTTATTATGTTTTCTTGAATTCTTTGTATAGTGGATGTTTTTAAATTTGTAAAAAAGAACCCGCGATTTTTTTTTATTTTTTCATCACTCCAATCCCACCATTTTAATTCAAGTAAAAATTTTCGTTTGTCTTGGTCAAAAATATATTTTTTGAATACACCCGGGTTACCACAATGTAAAGAATATGGTTCGACGTCTTTGGTTATTACACTTTTTGCACCAATTATCGCACCATCACCTATTGTTATTCCAGATGATATGTATACATTCGCACCAATCCATACATTATTTCCAATTGTAACATTTCCTTTTGTTCTTTCTAAAGTAGGAGGGTTTGTTAACTCGCCTGGGTGACCAGAATTGAAAAAACTTTTGTAAAACTTCCCTTGTATTGCTGGAAAATTTGGGTCATGGTTTAATGTAAAAATTTGTAATCCATCCGCGATAGCACAATATTTACCTATGAAAATCTTAGAATCTTTGGAACCAACCAAAGTTGATTTTCCATTAATAACTGTACCTTTCCCAACGTGAACGTGAGACATGGATATATAATGATCGTATACCTTTTTTACAAAATAAACCCACTATGTTCGTTTATAAATGTTTTCATGGATTCAATTCGCTGAATATAAGTGTGATTATCACGGACATATTCCATCAATTCTTTCATTAATTCGTTATCGTAATTTTCTTCAAAATGTAACGATTTGTTAACAGCAGTCAATATATTTTCATCGTATATAATTTTCTTATTGAATAGCTCGTATACCATCGGATTATTGGTAATACCCATTCTCCCATAACTGATATTTTTGAATATACGGCAAGGAATGTATGTATCTATTATTTGATCGTCTTGTTGAAACGCTGGGGAAATTAGCGATTGTTGTGTCATATCTTGATTCTGCTTGATATCCATATTTTGTTGACTGTTTACATTAAACGTGGCCCCATATTTTATAAATGGAATATTGCTATTTTTGCACATATTGTGCAATAATATCCATGGTTTGCTCATTTGACCAACAAAATACATATTTTTTGTACGTTTTGACTTGATAGTTTCTAAATTTTTAATATTTTCGTTTATTTCATGAGGTAATAAATCTGTTCCCCACAAAGTATAATAGGTTAACCTTTGATTCACATTTGAATAAAATTCAAGATTTTTTGATGTTACTGGTATAAATTCCAATATATCGTTCTTTGAAACGTCTCGTTTCATATCTCTAAACGCACATTTGAGATCAATTAAACATTTCTTATCTACATCTTTGTAATTATCGTGTTCTAGAAAATGAACAAAATATAAACAGTCGTTCCGCCTGGGAATTTTTTTATCGACTTGATGCTCTGTTATAAATAATGAATTCGCAAAATCAACATGGTCGGTCTTCATATTATCGTGAAACCAGTGTGTTTCATAACCGAGTTCTTTGAATGCTGTGTAAAATGCGTTGTGTATATAACTGTGTGTATGTGAATGAAGAGGATGGCCCCATACAATCACTTTTTTAATTTGAATCTCTTTTTGCATGAATATAAAATTGTATATTCGTAAATTTTTATATTCATAATTCCCTTTAAATTAAATGGTTGATATTAAACTATATAAAGTATTTTATTGGTATTTTATAAACATTACCCATTGATGATCGAAAATTTCGTTCGGCATATTACAGATAAAAATGCGCCCTATATAATTTTTGATGTAGGTTCAAGAGATTGTGAACAGAGTATTGAGTTCTATAAACATTTTCCGAATGCACGTATTTTTGCGTTTGAATGTAATCCCAATACATTGCCCATATGTAAACAAAATATCCAACCGTATGCAGACAGAATCACATTGGTAGAGGGCGCTGTTACTGACTATGATGGAGATATCTCGTTTTTTCCGATAGACCAGAATAAAACTGTTACCACTTGGAAAGACGGTAACCCAGGCGCGTCTTCAATATTCAAAAGTAATGATACTTATGAACACGAAAAATATGTTCAATATGAAATTCAGACTAATTGTCATCGATTAGATAGTATTATACATAAATACAATCTTCCTAGTGTTGACATGATATGGATAGACTTGCAAGGAGCCGAACTTCTTGCATTGAAGGGTCTTGGATTTTTTATAAATAAACTACAGTTTCTACATATTGAGGTGTCTCATCGACCAATATATAACGAACAAGTCATGTTTAATGATATCCATAAATTTATGAGTGAACATAAATTTTCTCTTGTTAATCGTCTCACTATGCGTGGATGGCAAGAAGACGCAATATATAAAAATAATGTGAATGTAAAGAATGTGAAAAAACCAGTATTTATTCATACCATAGGAATTGAAGGTAGCGGTCATCATTTTTATATGGATTTCATAGATAAGTTAATAATGCATCAAACCAATTACAAAAAAGGTCTGCATTATAGTCCAAAATCAATGACCCCTTCAGATACACTCAGAATGATGTTTCAAAACATATATTTTAATTGGAACATGTATACTAAAGAAAAAATACAAAATGTGGATAAAGACCGTATGTATAATGAATGTGTTGAATATATACAAAAAAATTGTACAGATTATCTCTTATTTCATGGGGATTCGTATCCAACATTGCATTTCCGAACCCCTGAACAAAATATCGACTTTGTTGAAATTTATCAAAAATTACGACACGTAGTCGATTTTAAGTATATTTTCATGCATCGAACGTTTAATAATGCGGTGAACGCTAGATCGAATCTCGATGGTGGGGTAAACAACCATTCTGTTACTAGTTATAAGTTTATAAACTGGATTCAAAAGCAAAAACTCTCTATACATCCTAATGATTATATTGATTTATATTATGAAAATATCGATTTGACCAAATTAACCACGTTTTTTCCGTTTTTCCAAAATGTGAAGGAAATATATCAGAATACTTTCAAGATGAGTAAGAAAGTTGTTTCATCTTCGGTACAAACAAGTATAAAATTATCACTGGATAAGTTTAACGCGTTTGATGTTATTGTTCCAATTGGTCCAAATGATATTACTGTCGCAACTTCACAAATTAAATATATTAAAAAAAATGTGTTGGGTTATCGCAATATTTACATCATCTGTAGTGATCCAACTTTTTCGCTAGATGGTTGCATAACGATACAAGAGAACATCTTTCCTTTTAAAAAAGAAACCGTATCCGACCTCCATGGAAAGTTTCCCAGAAATGGCTGGTATTTGCAGCAATTACTTAAATTATATGCTGGGTCTGTTATCGATGGAATCTTAGATAAATATCTTGTTGTAGACAGCGACACTTTCTTTCTGAAGCCGACCACTTTTATTGAAAATTCCAAATGTCTCTACAATTATAGCGATGAAAATCATGTTCCATATTATACCCACATGAATAAGCTTTTTAGTGGACTTGAAAAACAGATACAAGATAAATCCGGTATATGTCATCATATGTTATTTGAAACAAAATATGTTACAGAAATGATGAATAAAGTAGAAAAAGAACATAATGATAAATTTTTTAATGTATTCTTGAAAAATGTTGATCCAAATCAGTATAACGGTTCAGGGGCATCTGAATATGAAATATATTTTAACTACATGTTAATGAATCATTCAACCGATATTGTAATTCGTAAGTTGAAATGGAAAAATGCAAAAAAAATAGATGCTCGTGATAATGATTATGATTATGTATCTTGTCATTGGTATATGCGATAAATGATATATATATATTAGATAATGCGATCATTTGTCTACAATATATCATTAACTCATATAAACCCCGTATTTTTATCTGTAATGACCAAATTAGCATTCATTACAGGCATCACCGGTCAAGACGCTTCCGTCCTTGTGAAGTAGACCTATTATTAGGAGACCCAACGAAGGCAATCAAAAAACTTGGATGGACCCGTCATTATGATTTAGACACTTTGATTGATGATATGTTCCAATTGTAAAATCAAATTTGTATTCAAATGAATTGAAAATATATGGTCTTATATTATAACCCCATCCCTTAGTATGGATTTGCAAAAAGGAAACAAAATGTATGGTGTAGTAAATGGATTGTATTATGGACAACAAGAGCGCATTGATGAATTAAACGAACGCATCCAGTCTAGGAACCTTCCGGATTCTCCTTTAGCGCCCAATTTCGATTTCCGCTCTACTCCCACTCGATACACTGACCTTTCTACTCTTGATACCAAGAAAACTTATAATGAACCTATTCTCCCTTACCCTACTTACAACAGTGGCGCGAATTTCAACCCCGGAAACGCTTCTGGACCTGTTTCTGGATACATCTCGAATGTCGGTGTGGAGACTATGCTTCGCAACCAGCACTTCGCGCTTCAAAATGGAGGCGACCAAGGCGTATACGTACCTTCTTCTAACAGCACTTTATACAAAACGACCGTTGTTTCCAGACCGAGTGAACAACCCTATCCTATGCTCTTCAGACAAGAAACGTTTAGCCAAGCTTCTCATCCCAACGTTCAATCCAATAATATTGGCAACAACCAATTCTTTAATCATACTCGTACACAACTGAGAAACTCCGCATAAACGACATAAAACTTTATCCTATTTAAATATATACGGTATATTTAAATAAAGAAATGAAAAACGAAAATATGATTTATAAATTATTATGCAACGTCGCGTTTGCATACGTCGGGTACTCCGTTTACAAGTATGTCGATAAGAAGATGAAAAACGAAGAAGATGATGTAGAAGGGTTTACGCAATTAGAACCATTCGTATTGAAACGTGACGCAGGTTGTTATGACGACTTTTATGCTGGTGTCTTTGATGAAATTCATAATTCCGCCAAATTTGCTAGTTGGGAACTTACACAAGTATTGAAGATGACCTTACCAGATGTTAACCATAGTGTATTTTTGGACATTGCTAGTCGAACTGGTGACCGCGTGAAAGAATTGGAAGACGGTGGGTATCGCGCTTATGGATTGGAATCTTCCAAAGCATTAATTTCTCGTTGTGGAGAAAAATACCCCGAATTGGAGATACAAAACGGGAAATATACTGAATCTTTGTTATTTGAAAAGCATACATTCACACATATCTTGTGTTGTGACTTCGCCATCTATGAAATCAAAGACAAAGCAACCTTTTTTGGTAACTGTTTCCATTGGCTTCAAAATAACGGATATTTAGTGCTACATTTGGCAGAACGTAGTTGTTTCAATGCTGTATCCCCTCGCAACGAAGATGATATAAAATGGTTACCTTTGATTCCTCTAGACCGGAAACAAATTAGTAAAGTGAAAGCGGAATACGAAGACTTTGAGTTTGAACGAAGTTTCCATTTTCCGATGAACGTGGATGAAACGAATGTCGTATTGTTACGTGAAACATTTACCGACAAGGCTACAAAACACGTGCGTCAAAACGAATTTACTTATGAAATGCCCGAAATTAAGGAAGTCTTATCTATGGCGAAGAAGGCGGGGTTTATTTTCCACGCCAAAGCAAGTATGAAGAAATGCAATGGTGACCCTCATCAATATTTGTATATTTTAGAGAAACCTATGTAAGTTACCATTTTTCTCATCTAAAATAGGAATATTAATGATATTATTATTTTATCTATGATATATATAACATAATGAATTTTGCTACTGCACAAGAAGGCGGTTTCATGGGAATGAGAATAGCGCCCTGTGGAAATAGAGAGGTTAACATTGTAAAATTAGTGGATGATATTTCGTATAAATACCAAGAATTAGATACCAACTTTGCTGAATTAAAACAAAGGCCTCCTCGCAACTTAATCGACGCATTTAATACAAGTATATTAGAAAATGCTTATAACCAGATATTAAGCGACCCAACCAATTTGGGTGACTATATTGAACCTTGTTTAAAAGATGATGTGCCATCTTTTGGAGATTTAGAACTAAAAATTAGAGAAAGATTAGTAAAAAGTAACGAGTATATGGGAGGTAGAAAATACACCAAAAACCTTTGCAAAAAGAAGAGTACAACCACATGCAAAAACGTCAAGGGATGCAAGATTGCGTCTGGTTCCATGAGAACTTATTGTCGTAAAACCAAGAACAATATCCTATGCAAAAAGAATAGCGTGAGTAAACCAAACACATGCAAAAAGAATAGCGTGAGTAAACCAAACACATGCAAAAAGAAGAGCGTGAGTAAACCAAACACATGCAAAAAGAATCCTCGGTGTAAGGTAGCATCTGGTACCAAGCGCACTTATTGCCGCAAAGCGCATAATAAAACCCACAAGAAAAAATAATTTCAATGATTTAGTTCAAACCCACTTCAAAATATATTGATGCAATGTAGTATGCTTCAATATATTTGTTATACCCTTATCTGTACTTGTATATTGCTATGGATGATCACCAAAGTGAAATATCCTTTCTGGAATATACAACCGGTTCTCCATTCTTACGATTATTGGCGACTCTTATATCGAGAACCTTTTACGATTTATAAATATGTTCCGATTAAGACGAAATTCTGCGATTTTGACCAGATTTTCACGTTTTCTTATTACGATTGTTCAGACCAACAGAAAAGCTATTTGACCAACTTATTGCAATGCTATTATTTACCAGATGGGAATTGGATTCATAACATTCATCAAAAAGATATGGAGTCTTATTTTTCAGGTCATGGAGAACCTTCATTTATTTCTTTCTTTTATGAAAAATTATTAAAAGAAGACAAAACCACGATGTATTTGCCTGAACCGACCGGATGTGTGACATCCATACCTATAAATATGTATTATTTACCCACTTTACGAGAACATCAATATACCAAATTATCTGTTTATTTTATGAATTATTTGACTATCTATAAAAATCGCGATGAAACTACCATGAACCGAAGTCTGTTTCAAACACACGAATATAATCAACGGGTTCTCAACCCAACCATACAACATACATTGTTTAAAAAGGAAGGTTCTCTGTATGATGGTATTCTTCCTTACGTTGAATGGGATAGTCACATGTACAAAATACGAGAACTTAAGTTCCCTTCGCTACCTCCACATTTACAAGTCTCGTTAATTGACCATAAAAACGACCATATGTTATTCGATTTGCTTACTATGCAGACGCAAGGAGACTTTCAATACCAACCGTGTTTGTTCAATACGCTCATATTCCCGGATTATAGTAATATGATGCAGATGATTAAAAATAGAACATTCATTATTTATTGTTTATATAAAGGTCAAGAGGTTCTCGGATTGTATTTTTTCAAAGACGTCTTGCAACAAGAAGAACAGTCAGAAGGTTTTGTAGTAAGACTCGTAGCGAGCATTTCAAATATAGAAGACACGAGAACATTTTATACAGGATTTTTATTCAGTTTACAACAATTACTAAAAACGAATAGAAAGTTTAAGTTTATTACACTAGATAATTGCAGTCATAATTGTCTATTATATGATACATGGTCACGTCAGGTAGGAAACCCGATTGAAAGTTCTCGTTCGGGATATTATTTATTCAACTTTATTCATCCAAGTTCTCCCTTGGATGAAAAAAAAACGTGTATTGTGCTGTAAATACATTAGCGAATGTACTTACCAGAACGGGCGAACGAATCTAATACATAGACAACGAAAACGCCTAAAAATGTATATAACAAAAACTCTTCGGTAATATTGTCAGTTTTTTCGTGTTGTTGCTGTTCTAACAAGTGAATCATATAATTTATCTTTTCCATCAATCGACTATCGTCTAATTGACTTCCGATTCCCATCTTCGAATAATAAGGGGTCGCATCCGCGCCTTGTTTGTTCTGCATACCTTCGTACACCTTGTTATAGTTACTCAGACGGTTTACTTTGCTATCGTCAGCTCCATAGCGAACCTTGTTCGCGGACTCATGTGTTTCGGAAGGTTTTAAATGAGAGAAACGAGGCATTTCCGGGATAAATTGGTCCAATCTACCATTTGTATCTTTTTCGCTGTCTTGTTTAGATTGAATAGCAGGAGGTTCTAAAGGAGTAAAATCTCCTAAATTATCGTTTTCGTTATCAGCTTCGGTCATTTGGTTCAATAAATCATTAATCTTATTATTTCGTTTGTTATTTGTTTCTTCCACCTCTTCCATGGAAGGAGGAGCCTTCATATTTTTCATAGGTTCAGTGTAGTTCGATTCATCGTCCCTCTTTTGGTTTCTTCTGATTGAAGGAACTCTTTTTTTATTTTCATTTGTGTTAGTATGAATCCATGGCGATGCTGTTGTAATTAAAGACATTGGAAAGTTTACGTTATCTTAAAAAATAAGTAGATATTTATTCAAGTCATTTATCTAATTTATTGTAAATATTATCGCGGTTCTATATATACTAAAATATGAGTTTTCTACATCAATTTATTCCTATAGGCTTATTGTTTTTCTTTCTATCAAACCGTGACGAGTTCGTTGGGTTTAGTCAAACCATCTGGGGTAAGGTAGTCGCTGTGTTTATGATTTTGTTGTACACCAACATGGATAAAACGTTCGGACTTTTTGTATGTTCTCTTGTGATACTGTATTACCAGTCCGAATGGATGGAATCTTTTTTGAATATGAAAGACTTACAAGAATGGGAAAACGAATTGTTGAAAGAAGAAACAACTCCCGAACAAAACGTCGAATATGTGGATATTGACCATAACAACTCTGAGTCCATTCAAAACGAGTTTAGAAAAAACCACTGCGATAACGGAATGCTAAAACACAAGAATATGAATGTGAACCCTGATATGACATCTCACGTGTTTTCTGAGGTGAACTTCAAAGACGGCAAATGTAACGTATGTTCTCCTAATTGTAATTTTTCTATTATAGAAACCAAATTCAAAGCAGAGTCAAACATCAAATCAAAATGCAGTAAAAATGTGTAAGTATACTATATAGAATGCCCAAGCAACAAGATACTTTTTTGACAAAATTAGATAATCAAATCCAGTTACTGAATGGAAGCAAAGTATTCGCTGGCGTGATGATTATCTTATTGAATTTGAGCACTCGTTTCGTGAATTTTAAATTGAGCAAGACGACTGAAGCTTATTTGAAAAACACATTTAGCACACAAGTTTTAGTATTCGCGATTTCATGGATGGGGTCTCGTGATATTTATATTGCGTTTATCGTGACAGCGGTATTCATTTTGTTTACTGAATATTTATTTAACGAAGACAGTGAATTTTGTATCTTTTCCGAAGAATTTCAAAATTATCATAACTCGAAACAAGAACGCGAAAAAGAGAATGCGGAAGATGTAAGTGAGGAAGATATTATTAAAGCAAAACGCGTTCTCGAAAAAGCGAAGAAATCCGACAAATTATCTTTAGAGTTAGAAAGTTATAAAATATAATCCCTTTACAAAAACTAATATAATAAGAATACGTAATTTCTTATTATATGGAACTGATTGTAGCGAAAAACACTAAAAACGCAATTGGTAACAATGGAGATTTGATGTGGCATCTTTCCAAAGATTTACAACATTTTCGTAAATTGACACAAAATCAGATAATCGTAATGGGACGCAAAACATATGCTTCCTTACCAAACGGTCCTTTGAAAAATCGTATTCATGTAATCATTACACGAGACCCGAGTAAATACACCCGAGAAATACTCGATGTATACTTTGTTACGCTTGAAGAAAGTAGTTTCTTGATAGATAACCTACAAAAAAAATACAATAAATCGGTGTTTATTATTGGTGGAAGTGAAATATACAACCTGTTTTATCCCCATTGTAAGACGCTGCATATAACTGAGGTAGATGACGACCAAGAAGGGGACACCTATTTCCCCATAAGCGATGAGCAAATATCAGTGGACTATAAATGTACATGTAAGGAAACACATCGCCACGAAGACACACATACATTTTATTCATTTTGTACATATCAAAAGAAGGAAAACTAAACAAATCAAAAACAAACTAAAAAAGTATAATGATAATATAAGAACTAAACACCAATGAATTTAGAAGTAGCTCCTCTGGAAATCAAATTTACTACCAATATTCCTAATCAACAAACGAATTCCTTCACGTCTAGTTTGTTGTATCATCCTGAGTTTCAAATACCAAGTAATATTGAAAAATACCCATACTTGATTTCAAATGCTTATTTTCCGGAAGATGCATTAAAAAACATGGAATGGGAAGACCGGATTTCATTTTTCTTTAACCTGAATACAATGAGAAATACCATGGCGAAGGAAGCGATTTCTATTAAAGAAACCCCTGCGGATAAACAATTGGTCGAAAATCGTAATATATTTATTATGATTAAGAATTTATTTCCTACTAAATATTTTGTACATAAAAATATTCACCAAACGCTCGAATATGTAACTGGAGACAACCCAGAACGGTCTTTTTTCTTCAATCCATTCAGTCAACAATTTTCATATACTAAATTAGACAACCACATTCACACAAACATACGTGTCACTTGGAAGAACGATTTATTGAATCATCCTACATATTATAACCTTGTGAAAAACACATATGAATTCGTCATCAAACAAAAGAAGGAAGATGTGCGCATTACAGAGAACTATCGTGAGTCAATGATTGAATTCAATAATTACTTGGAACGCTATATTTCTCGTATGTTGAGTATAGTGCAAAAATATGATGCGAATATGAGTCCAAATGACGAACAAGATTATCAGACTGTGATGCGTATTGCGATGGTCAATTCTGTATATCAATGGATCAATAATGAAAATACCGACGTTCCATTCGTAAAAATATTTATTATGAATATTAAGAATATCAATGATGAATTAAAAAACAAAATAGATGAAACATATTATACACCGAGAGAGGTTGATTTTGTATCAAAACCGATCTTCGATATTATTGAAGAAAAAGATGGACATATTAATAGTATAAACGACCCACTTTTAAGGAAAAAAGAAAAACTATCGCTGGTATTCAGCGAAGACCAAGAACTGTTAACGAATGACCGTTTAATGAAGAAACTGCGAGAGAAGAATGAAGTATTATCTGATATGATTGATGAATACACATTGTATTTTGAAAAGCAAGAAAACGAGATGAAAAATGTATATAAAAAACTTAGTAAAGAATTGGACACTGCGATTGAATTCCAAAAATACAAAATCACACCTTTTTTGGAAGTCGCATCCAATCCGGAAATGTTGAGAAACAATGCTACTTATCGCAGGTATTTTGTGAATAATATTGAGAAATTATTAGATACTTCAACTACTGTGAGCAATCAACTTATTCCCGGAAATCATAAAATATACAGTCTCTTACATAGCAACAACGAAGAAGACGTCTCCTATTTTTTCGAGTTTATGGAGCTAGTTTATGAAAAATATATATTATATAACACAGTGTCTTTACCTGAGAAGGAAGGATTTATTGAGAACCATAGTGAACTTATATATACCGGCGTAGACAGAGTAAACGATAAGAAACAAGTATTTTTTATTATTGACACCATCGACGGAGAAGTGAATGATGAAAATAAACGCGATTATTATTGTCCGTTCATGAATGAATATATGGGCTATTTATTATCTGATTTTGTTGAACCGAATACGTTTGTTAAGTGGAAAGCCGCACCATATAATTTTATTCTTTCTACGCGGACAGTTGATGAAAAAACAGTCAATAATATAGAGAAAGAACCCGAAAAAGTAACAATATCTGAACCGAATGTTGAATTAACCAATACAACATTGGATGATAATTGGGAGAAATTCCGTTCTCTAGTAAACATTGCCTCACGTGAAAAAATCATAGACAACTTATTGTATTTGAAAAAAACCCAACCATCTATAGACGAGACGAATGAGTTTGCTTTTATAGAAGAAAATAAACCTTCGTTGTTTATTGCTCTGAAAAATATTTCAAAGCATATGAAAAAACGTGATTTACATACAACCGAATTCAAGGAAAAATTACAAAGACTGAAAGAACTTGCTTCTGTACATAACCTTCGTTTCATAGAAAAAACGAAACAATTAGAAAATATACCAGTTAAACAAATGGACAAAATGGACCAAGTGAAAAAAGAACAAATCGAAAACGAATTATATTCTATCGTTGCGAATAACACTGTGAAATATTTCGCTCAAAAAGGAGGTAGGAAGACGCGTAAGAAAGTGAAATTCGCTAAAAAAAACAATATTGTATTTATTGAATAAATCGACTATATAGATAATTTATTCAATGATAAGGTTTATGCACTTATTTACGGAGTTTGCGTTTGTTGGTGCGTTTGGACTTTTTGGACTTGGTTTTCTTGGACTTGTTCTTACGTGACTTTCTCGTTTTCTTTCCACCTAAGAAACGTCGTATAGTGTTTTGAACATCACGGTTTAACGTAGGATTTGCCGATTTGTCCACAATTTCAACCGCGTTATAATTGTCTAACATGTTGTCTATCTTCACGTAATCACTATGAGTATCAGGCGCAGAGACATTCAACAGAGTAAACACATTATTTGGGTCTTTCTTTTTTTTAATACTCTTTTTTAAATTGGTTATTCTATCTTGTGTTATATTCTCTTCTGTATCCAATAACTTAGTTACGACAGGTATATCACCGTCCGAAACGGCTTTTTCTAAAGATATTTTATATACAGACATTTTATATACATATATTGATAAAAAAATACATGTATACAGAATAATAATTACCTACTTGCTATTTACTTCTTTTTATAAAATGTCGCCTTGCCGTTCTTAAATATGCCTACCTCATCTCCAATGTCTTCATCATCGGTTACTTCGAAAATCTGACCAGACTTATCATTGGTTGTATAATATTTCTTACCCTTGATTTCAACTTCAAATACCTCTTCCTCTTCCTCCTCATCTTCCTCTTCCTCCTCTTCCTCCTCTTCCTCCTCAGAAACTTCCTCTTCCTCCTCAGAAACTTCTACTTCTTCTTCCTCTTCCTCCTCTTCTTCCTCGGCTTCCTCTTCTTCCTCCTCTTCTTCCTCCTCTTCTTCCTCCTCTTCTTCCTCCTCCTCTTCCTCCTCCTCCTCAGAAACTTCTACTTCTTCTTCCTCTTCCTCCTCTTCTTCCTCGGCTTCCTCTTCCTCGGCTTCCTCTTCTTCCTCCTCTTCTTCCTCCTCTTCTTCCTCCTCAGAAACTTCTACTTCTTCTTCTTCTTCTTCCTCAATGCTCCAGTCATCACATTTGTATCCCAGTTCAATAAGACTATCTTCTTGTTCCTGGAAACACATGGTACAAAGCGTTTTCTCGTCTGTCATATTACTAGATTCGCTTTTATACACGATATGGATTGAATTTTTATGGCAATCTACAGAAATGGAACATGAATCACATGTAACGTATCTATCTTCCTCTTTTTCCTCTTCTTCCTCCTCTTCCTCCTCCTCTTCCTCCTCATCACAACCATCACCGCAAAGATATTGTCCACTGCCTTTCATTTGAACTACATCATCGCTTTTTCCACAAAGATTACACCCTGCTTCTTGATTATTTGGCTCTTCTTGTACGAATAAAATATCGCTCATTCCATTATCATCAAAATATCCATCACATAGGCAGCATTTTTTCCACTGATCCTCTTGATAAGTCTCTTCGGTATCTTCTTCAAAATCCCAATCTGGTGGATATCTTTCGCAATCCATATTTACACACAATTTAACGACTTCTTCCTCTACATTTTGTCGAAATACAGTTTCGCAGTCATCTGTATATATTTTTTTACTAGTTGGTGAGAGCTTATTCGTGACAATATTATTGTGTGATGTGAAACTATTCATTGCATACTCACACTTTGTTAGATCACCCAAACTCTTAGGTGGGTCGACGGTATCGTCATCTTTTTCTTCGATTTCATATACAATAGGTTCTTTCTTAATCTTTACAGGTGGCTTTACAATTTCTACATCACTGTCGTCGATATCACCAACATTTGCTGGATGACGAAACTCGGGTAAACTATAAATCAAATTCTTAAGGGCTTTATTTCTTGTTTTTAACTTTTTGTTCTCTTCAACCAACTTCTTTACAAAGGGCAATTCCATAATCGCCAATGCGTTTTCTTCATAGTCTCTGGAACGAATATTCATCTTCATAATGCTAAGGTATTTTCACTAATCTCTAAGTAGAGGTATACTCATCATTCAATTTTATCTATAAATTGTTTATATTATTATTTTATTCCATTTCTCAGGAAACAAATCGCGTGTATCGTGACCAAGTTTTGGCCCAAACCAAAGCGAAGGATAACATACAACTTTGTCCGAACGAGTATTGAAGTAAGCACCCCACCAACTGAACGTGCTATTCGCAATAATATTATGGTTACAACAAGACATCAATAACATTTGCTCCCAATCTTCCAATCCGTGTTGTATACGTATAAATTTTATATTTGTAAACTCGGATTGTTGTTTCAATTTGTTTATAATCAACTCCACATCTTCCCTATCCACTTCTTCATGGAAATACAATACTTGGTATTGGTCACCTGGTCGATGAGCAATAATATGTTTCAACGCCTTTTCATAATATTCGTATGTCATTAATGGATGACAATCTTGAATTGTCTTGTAATCACCTATGCGAAAATGCATACTAACGTTCTTTATTTCAAAATTATAAAATAACTCCAACGCGGTTTTCTGAATCAAATTGTTCTGTTGATTTTCCAAATCAATCATTTCAAACAAACGTTCACTCACACGTTCAAAATATTTGTAACTTTGATAATAACCATATAGCAAGAATTCATCATTTGACACGTGAGGTATAGGCGTATAAACAAATCCATTCTCTTTCACCGCTGGAAAACGCATGACAGTATTATTCGAATGAACATTATTTGTATTCTTCACCGTATGTGTCTGTTCGATGGGGTGTAAGAAATTATCCCAATATGTATTTCTTACCGTACCACTCGTTAGTTTTTCGCTGTGAGGTAATACAACTTGTCTTCCATTTTGAATACCATACGCAATGGTCGCAAATATCTGAAAGAGTTGATTACCCAATCCACCCATCAAATAACAAGATATATATTTATTTTCATTTGACGAAACAAATTCCATAGTTACTTATTGTATATCAACCGTACTCTTTATATATTTTTTGTATTTTCGTATTGAGAATACAAAAAATAGGATAAGCACCTATTGGTTTACTATAAAATGACCGTATTATAGTTAAATTCCAAACTTCTCACGTATAATTTCATTCTTACTCGGTCCTTTCTGTTTTTCGCTATTACGCTTTACTTTGTATATACCAGTATTAATATTCGAACTTTGATTACCGGACTGCATCACATTTAATCCCAATTCTTCATTATCTTCGTGTAATTCAGGCAACGTGCGAGTCATTGGCTTATCTAATATCAACAACATATGTTCGGATTTAATCAATTTACGATATTCTTGAATACTCAAATTACCATAAAACTTGTCCAATAAATAATATGGGTCAGGAGCAGGTTTGATATTCTTCTTATAATCATATACTTTGCTATAGACTTTATTGAGCAAATGGTATTGTTCGAATTTACTAGAATCATCTAAGTTCTGTTTCATCAAATATGCTACAGCACATTCAGGCTGACAAAATGAACCATAGCCATACAATACATCATCTATTTCGTGCTTTGGTATATAACAAGGATGATTGTCGAATTCATACGTGCACCAAAAACACGCTGAATTTTTATCTGATTGTGCCCCTTTATACAATTGAATTTTCAATTCTTTTAATTTTGCGTTTACATCTTTGATATCTACGCCTGAACAAGTTGTATCGTCAGACGCCCCGATATTGCTTTTATTGCACTTTTCACAAAGAGTTCCTTGTAGAGGTTTTGTGGATTCGTGTTCATTGTGATAAGCATATGTACTATCTGTACCGTTTGTTTCATCGGCGTATTCGAAATACTGAGTAGTCGCAGTAGTATCGTAGGTCTGAATAATCGGAGGTACAGTTGGGTTGTATAATAAAGGGTCTTTCAGTACATTTTGTAGTTCTTGTTCTCTCTCTTCGAGGTCATGCAACCCACATTTCAAATGCAGAATCACATTATTCGTTGTGGCATTTGATAGTTGTTCATCCTCTTCTTTCAAAAATAGTTTTCCACCCTTGGGTTTACGTCCTCGTTTTTTTGCGACTGGGGGGACAACGGGAACTTCTTGAATGGCTACTGTAATATTATCATTTTCAGCCGCGAGTTGATTTTTGGGCTTACGCCCTCTCTTCTTTTTAATAGGAACTTCAGTATTTTCCATAATATATTAATACTATTTTATGGAATATTTGGACCCAATTTTTTATATGCTTTGAAAAATGTATTTAACCCATTCTTCCAACAAGACTACTTGGCAAAAGTAAGAATTGACAATTTCATTGATAGATTAACAGGAAAAATAGATTTGAGAAACTTACGCGTTTGTATCGTGAAGACTATCAAGTTTTGTCAAGAATGATGACAGGAGCTCTAATTTTTATTATGATAACATTTCCTGCATAAAGGTTGGTAATTATCTGAACCAATTAATACTTGTTCGGTTGAGTGGACCTTACGATGTGAATGTATAGCAGAATCCCCGCATTCGCATTTTGCATTCAGTTTCGTCATCTTGTTACAATAAGGTATCAAATCTAACAAATCCCCGAACTTGTTTCTTTGAAAGTCACTGTCTAATCCGCAAATATATACTTCTTTGTTGTGTTGTTCTACTAATTCTAATACGCACTTTTTCAGATCAGGGAAGAACTGCCCTTCATTAATGAGAATAACATCATATGTGAGACAAGACTTCAGTTCGTCTTCTATATTGGAAGCAAAACAGCAAGGTATCTTTACCAAGTCATGTGACGACAACATTTTATCATCGTACCGGGTATCTAATGAATAATTAATTACTTTCAACGTTTTTTCAACGTTTTCGGGTTGGTTATATACATTTATTAAATAACTGGTTTTACCAGAAAACATAGGTCCAAGTATAAGTTCTAAATATCCGTTCATTTTGTGTTTGTTGTATATAATATTGTATATTTTCTATCGTTCAATTTTTACTTATCCGTCATATAATTAACTTACTTTATCAAAAATAAAATATAAATACAATGTTGTTGTCTATTGTAAACATGAATAAAAACGTACCTTGGATCGAAAAATATAGACCTACTACGTTTAATGACATTGTATTAGACCCAATTAATCGTAAAATATTTTCCAACATTCTAAATAAACAATATTTTCCTAATTTATTATTTTATGGTCCACCTGGAACCGGTAAAACAACTACTATTATCAATCTAATTAACGAATACCAAACGAAATATGAAACGAAAACGTCGGAAAACATTATTCACTTGAATGCGTCAGACGAAAGAGGAATCGATATTATTCGCAACCAGATTCAATTATTTGTGAAATCTAAAAACTTTTTTAATAAAGGTATGAAATTTGTTATATTGGATGAAGTAGATTATATGACGAAAAATGCTCAACAAGCACTCAAATACTTAATTCAATCGTCGGGTGCGAATATACGTTACTGTTTGATTTGTAATTATATTAGTAAAATCGAAGAACATCTTCGGAACGAGTTTATTTGTATCCGTTTTAACCAATTACCACGTGAAGATATATACTCCTTCTTAAAAAATATTTCAGATTCTGAAAATTTGTTACTTGATGACCATATCATTACTATCATTCAAGAGCAATACAAATCAGATATTCGTAGCATGATTAATTTTATTCAATTAAATCAACATACGACTATTCGTACAGAAGAGATTGTGAATAATCAACTATGGGAAACGATTTACACCATGATTGACCAAGAACATTACCAAGAATGTAAAAAATATATATATGACGTGAGTGTGCAATATAATTTGGACAAAAAATCGATATTAACAAAATATTTCAATTATCTAATTGAAAACAAACCGGAATTGATTTCAAATGAACTACTCGAACACATTGAAAATATTGTACATCACCAACCAAATAATATTTCAGATTTGATTGATTACTTTTTATACAACCATAAAATACAAAATTGAAGTACTTAAAGAATTCTTTATATTCCATATAGTAAATATAAAGAATTTCAATATGGATGTAGATGAAGAATGGCAAATGTTTTTGGAAAACGAAGATATTTCGTTTGTAGAGAAACCGCCGACAAACGAAACAACGGGTGACCAGACTGGTATCAAACAAGAACCCGAAGAAATACCTGTTTGTCAAGAGCTATCTATTTCAACCAAAACCAAAGTCTTATATTTAAATACCCCCATTGAAATTGAAAACGTATTTTGGAAGATACCAATTGTACCATATTGGCAACCTAGAGACGGTGTGTTAAAAAAACAAATAAAAATTATATCCAACAGCAAAGATGAATACGAACAATATAACCAGAAACTACAATCAATACCTTATTATGTAGAAAATATATTGAAACAGATAGACAATCCAAACCTGAAAAAAAATAAATACAAAGATGAACGTAAATTGACGGTAGGTATTTCAAAAAAAGATATTATGAACTCAAGAGGTAAAGTAAAGAATGCGTTTTATAATTGCTTTGCACTTATTGTTCGTTTCAATTACAATGGTGATTTCAAAGAAATACATATCAAAATGTTCAATACGGGTAAAATGGAGATACCTGGAGTACTAAACGATGAAGTGTTGGACATTATCAAGACCAAGTTTCTCGAAATTTTACAACCTTATTGTCAAACTCCGTTACAATATGTAAATACGGAGAAAGATGATAATGTGTTGATTAATTCAAATTTCAATTGCGGCTATTATATCCATCGTGAAAAATTACACGCTATTTTGAAAAGTAATAAATATGGTATTGAAACTGCGTATGACCCTTGTAGTTACCCAGGAGTGAAATGTAAGTTCTATTTCAATAATGAGTTAGCATTCGACAAAAAGATACAAACGGGTGTTATTTCAAAAGAAGACCGCACTATGAAATTATCCGAATTGTCCGATTCAGATAAATATACAGAAGTGTCTTTTATGATATTTCGCACAGGTAGTTGTCTAATTGTTGGTAATTGTAGCGAAAGAATATTGATGTTTGTTTATGACTTTATAAAACAAATGCTTTATGATGAATATATACCTATTCGCGTAATCAATGCGGAGGTGAATACAAAAATAAAAACCAAAAAAATTAGAAAGAAACAGATTCAAATGACCAAGGGATATATGAATAGCATAATTGCCAATGAAATTCCAATTCCTACATACTCAGACTTCACTTAATAACCAGGTAACTAAGTCGTTTATAGAATTCTGTAACTTATCTTCAAATATATCCCGTTCCTTGTAAATTTTTATTAAAAACCAATCTGTTTTATCTTCTTCCGTAATTGAGTTACTTCTATATCGACGTATTTTTTCGGTTTTCTCAATCATGGCGCCTAATAATTCGGTGTATCTATCGAAATCTAAGTCATAATGTTTTTGGATGTAATCTAAATACATTAAACCCACCTCTAATTTGTCTATGGAACGCAAGTATCGGTGAAAATAGTTCAAGCAAATAGACATTCGTTCTTCTATTTTCCATTGAGGTTGATTCCAATGAAACAAAATTTCATATAGTTTTTTTATTCGCGGGAAAAAATGTGCCCATTCGCGATTATTGAAATGTATGAACTCTTCGTCCAACGTCATAATGTTGTCTAATGTATTCATGTTACTCTCTTTTTTGTTACCTTCGAACAATTCAAAAACTGTTTTTTTGTATACAAATAGAATGGCTTCTGACTGTTTTATTCTGAACAGTAGTTCGGTTGAATGGATCTGTTCAATGTATTCTAAATAATAAAAGTATGTCTGTTGAGCCATGCCTACAGCGGTATCTATATTTTTTGTCTTGTATAACACATATTCAAATACTCTATGTATGCAATTTAATCCAACAAATACTATATTTCCTATATCTTCTCTATTGTGCATGGAACTTAGTGACTTGATTGCTTCAAAGTAGTCTTTTGTGATGATAAAATATTTGTCGATAATCTGTTGAGTAGTTGATTTAGGAAAAGAACTCATTGTTTATACTAACTTGATATAAAATAATAGATACTCGTTAGAATGACTTAAAGTATAATCTAATGTATAATTTATACTTATAAAAATGAGCACACCAGGAGACGAAGACAAAACAAATGTAAACGGATATAGACTTCCAGAAATTAAGACCATGCAACACGCATGCAAACTCGCTATTGTAGAGGACAAACCTATCATCATGGATTATTGGACTTCTTCTTTAGACAAATCATCTATGATTGGTATTCGCAATAATGAGGAGAAACTACTTGTGAAGAGTGAGGACGAGTACACCAGTCCTATTTCCAAAATCTATAAAGTCGGTAAAGAGTTCATCATTATTACTGAGAATTCTATCTATTTGGTAGACAATGAACTACCTTACCGTGCTATCTCTCAGTAGATATAAAATGGGTTGACCAATATATTCAATACATTTTATAATATTTTTTCAATTCCTTCTCGTTGCTCTGCGTTCAACTCAGATGGAAACTTAATAGTGAATACAATGAATAGATTTCCGCGGAGATTATTCCGAGTCATGCCATATTCTCGCGCAGTATGTCTATATCCAGGAGTAATAATATAGGGGTTGTTTTTCGTATTCAATGTTAGTTTTTTCCCGCTTATATGCTGAAATTCTATCACTGTTCCACATATTGCCTCTTTCAGCGTGATTTCCTTTTTATATATTAAATCCATTCCGTGTCTTTCAAGTATTTCGTGCTTTTGCAATTGGATTGTAAGAACTACATCACTGACTTGTTCATCCAATACGTGTCCTTTCCGCTGTAACGTAATACGTTCATTTGAATCAATACCAGGTGGTATTTCTATGTAAATTGTTTCCTTTTCCATTGTTTGTTCATTGTTTCTTATTATAGTTCTCTCTATCTCAATCGGTGCATTCAATCCTTGATAACTTTGTTCTAATGAAATATGAAGTATTTTACTAATATTATTGGGGCGTTTCTTTATATTCATTTGTTGACCATTGCGAAATACACGCATATTATTTTGGAAATGCCCAGGTACTCCTCCAGGCATACCACTTTGATTGAAAAATGATTGAAAAATATTGTTAATATCACCAAACTCTTCATGTATATTTGAACCCATTCCCCTTCCATGAAACTTACGTTGGTTATCGTATTGTGCCTTTTTTTCTTTGTCTCCTAATACAGAATACGCTTCATTAATCTCGTGCATCTTTGTTTGTGCGTCTGCAGTATTATTTTTATCAGGGTGATATTTCAACGATAATCCGCGATAAGCCTTTTTGATTTCAATTTCACTCGCATTTTCAGAAATATCCAGTATTCGGTAATAATTCGGTACACTCATTACATTAATAAACATATTGTATTTAATACTTTTTTACAAAAATGATATAATAATAAATGAAATAATACAGAAACGATGAAAGACGAAACATTCGTAATCAAATACAAACCATATTATATACGTGATTTTTCTTTTAATAATCATTTATTCGATGCTATTAATGAACTTGTTAAATTAGATTATTTGAACCTATTGTTTGTAGGAGAAAGTTCGACATGCAAAACTACCTTATTGTATGCTCTCATACGTGAATATTATGGTTTAGCTAAAGACGCTTCTTTACCTGAAAGTAATATATTATTTATCAATAACCTCAAAGAACAAGGTATTCAATATTTCCGAAACGAAATGAAAACATTTTGTCAATCTCATAGCAACATTTACGGGAAAAAAAAACTCGTAGTCATCGACGATATTGACAACATCAATGAACAAAGTCAACAAGTTTTTCGTAATTACCTAGACAAATATAAAAACAATATTCATTTTATTTCGGTATGCACGAATATTCAAAAAGTCATTGAAAGTCTACAATCACGTCTGCATATCATACATATCGAAAAACCATCTTGTGAACAAATTCGAAATATAATGAACAATATCATAACAAGTGAACATATTGTCATTGACGAAGAGTCCAAAGATTATTTGTTATCTATTTCTCAATATTCAATTCGCGTTCTTATCAATTTCTTAGAGAAAATGCACATCTATAACGAACCAATTAATATCAATATCTGTAAAGACATTTGTTCTACCATCTCATTTCATTTATTCGAAAAATATTTAATGTACCTGAAAAACAAAAATCTACTAGATTCTATTTCTCTATTAAACCATATACACAGTCAAGGTTATTCAGTAATCGACATACTGGACTACTTCTTTTTCTTTATAAAACATACAGATTTAATCAATGAAAAGTTGAAATATCAAATTATTCCGTATTTATGTAAATATATTACGGTGTTTCATACTATACACGAAGACCAGATTGAGCTCGCATTATTTACAAACAACCTTATGAAACTCTTTTAGAAACTTACAGGTAATAACCATATAAATATTGTTATTGTTATTACACATATACAATCAGTATGCCCGAATCAGTAGATGTAGAACATTTAGATAGCGTTGTCAAAAGCGTCATTTCCAAATTCGTTGGTCGTGCAAATATTGGCTTGGAAAAATATGGTACGAATTTAGATCGTACAGACCTGCAAACCGTAGATTGGATTAACCACGCTCAAGAAGAATTGATGGATGGTATTTTATATCTTGAAAAGTTGAAACAGCAGTGTACAAGCACTACAGAAAAGTAATAGTATTCGCACAATGCGTTTATATACGATTTTTAAAAAGTCTCTGTAATGGGAGAATATAATTATTATTTAGTAATAAATAAAATGTGAACATATTACAAACTAAAACAATACCTCTTATGTCTAAGCAGATTTTTCGTGAAAAGGTACCAAATGATGTGCTGTTCGCACTACTCGAACTGATTTGCTTAAAAACGAATAATTACTTTTTATTTGATTTGAATGCGTTCAAAAAAATGTTATTCAACGACCAACATAAAACTTTTATTGAGTCTCTGAAACCCTATTATCATCTAGGTAAACAGTTTTATTTGGAACGCGATATTACATACAATATGTTTACCACTTTGTTGCGCCAAATATGCAAACACAACGCAATTATGTATACGTCTCAGATAAAATACAACGAGTCAAACTACAACATACAGTATATGGTTTATTATCAATAATTGTTGATTCTTGAAAAATCTATATAGGTATTATTATATAAATAGTAATTATATAATGGTATTTAGCACTAAAAATTTTCACTATTATTTGCTTAGCATTGGTGTTATATTCACTGCTAGTTATTTCGCAAATAAAATGAAACAACCTTTTGAGTCAAACGACGAATATGAAATGATACGCAATTACGTATTGAACGATTCTCCATTGTACGGCTTTAACCGACCCAAATTGTGGATTCATTCTCAATATCAAGTCAATTCTCGTAAGTGGAAGAGTTTCGGGTCTCGTAATTCTACCGATTTGAACCAACCTTATTTACATTTAGTCATTCAATCTATTATTGATAAGTGTGGTGATGATTTTCATATTTGCCTTATTGATGACGACTCATTCTCCAAACTAATTCCTTCATGGGAAGTAGATATTCCCAATATGGCAGAACCTCATAAACAGTTGTTTAGAGAGTTGGCCATGATGAAAGTCTTGTATAATTATGGCGGTATGATTGTTCCGAATTCGTTTTTATGTATGCAAAATCTGAAACCTCTGTATGACCAAGAAATGTCCACAAATAACCCGTTTGTGTGTGAGAGTGTCAACAAATCAGTCGATTTAATTCAGCGCACAAAACAACCTATCTTCGCACCATCTACTTATTTTATGGGTAGTCATAAACATAACGAATCACTCAATGAAATCATTACTTACATGGAAAATAGAAATGCTCGTTCTCATTTTACAGATGAATATCAATTCAAGAATGACACAGCAACTTATCTTGAATCCATGAAAGAACAGGGTAAACTCTCGTTACTAGATGGTAGCATAATTGGTATCAAAACTACTAACGGCAAACCCGTAATTATTGACCAGTTAATGGAACAACAACCATTGGACTTGACCCCCAATCGCAGTGGACTCTATATTCCAAGCGACGAACTTCTTAAGCGTATCAAATATCAATGGTTCGTTGCCCTTTCTGAAGAAGATGTATTAGAATCTGATTGCGCATTAACAAAGATGATGCTCGATACAGTTTCTACTTCGGTTAAACCACGAACGATTGGAGATGTTAATAGAAGTATTGCTTCGATCTAAATTATTAAATGAATAAATATAAAAGGTTCTCTATAGTAATCTTATCACATGGATAATAATATTACTCATGCATCTGAGTTGACTGAACAGGCACGTTCGTCACTCGATGAACTTATAACCAAATACGAGAACGATGAATATATGACATTGAAATTACACACATATCTATGCAATCAATTACCGAATATACTCGAAAATGCGAAAAATACACAATTATTACGCGTTATTCGTAACGAAGAACTTATGAACGAACAAGAACAATTTATACAATCTTTCTTGACTAACAATGTATACCTCTACGTTCCATCCAGTGAACGATTTTTTTGTTATGATGGTCTTCACTTTAAATGTACGAATGAAGATAATGTTATCTATCATGTTCTCACGTCAATCAATAATGACCGCAATTTGATGTCTTGGAAACAAAAAACCAAAATTAGTACTATGAAAAAAATTCGCGAAAACCATCTTTTAAAGTACATACCGGAATCAGAAACAATCCAACTTATTTTGAAATTACTATATCCGGCAGTTTTTACAACCAGAAACGAGGCAAAATATTTCTTATGTGTTCTCGGTGAGAATATTATGAAGTCGCATTCATCAAATACGCTCATTCATTATATCGACCATAATGCCAAACAATTCATACGTGAACTTAACAACATCATTCAATATTTCGTAGGAGGTAATAATATTTATACAATTAAATACAAATACCACGACCATTCATACGACGACTGTAGAATTATAAAAACAAATTCCAATATCAAACACGATAATACGTGGCAACATATTATTCAACAATACGGAATTGACTTATTATGCGTTGCTTGTCATTATTCTCAACGATATACTTCATCTGACCACTTTCTTCAAAACTATTCGAATGATACACATCTACTCGACAGTGCGTTTTACTTGAAAAATAACACACCGAGCGACATTGTATCTAGTTTTATTGAACAATATATTATTATCAATAACAATACAGTTGACCCAACCACGACATTTCATGATAACGAACTGGACATTCAACAAATTCGTTCTCCATATGTATCTTGGAAAGACATGATGTATTTGTGGAAATTGTTTTTGAATAAAAGAGATTTGCCTCCCATCATGTTTCAACAAACACTCAAACAACTAGTCATTGATAAATTAGAGAAACATTACAACGACGAAAAAGATTTGTTCATTGGTATTAGCAGCAAAAATCTTCCGATTGTAAAACAATTCTTATCTTTCTGGGATGACACTATTTTATATGACGACAATGAAACTGATTTTGAAATTGATGAGATTGTTATTTTATATAGGAAATGGTGCATTACGAACAAAATAAATCATTTTCATTTTTCCAATACACAAATATTGGATTTGGTTGGACATTTCTTTCCAACTATTGAAATTGACAAAGACCGATATTTATCTGGTATTGCTAGTAAATTATGGGATAAACACGTTGATATTCAAACTGCTCTCGATAATATGTGCGAAAAACTACGAGGAGAATATTCATCAAAACAAGTTAATAATCGCCCAGTATCACCAGGTAATGCTGCGAATGTATCTATATACGATACATATAACTATTATTGCAAGTATCATGCATCACAAGACTCGAAAGAAAGTAATATCGTTCAGATACCACCGGTGAGTAAGATGTATTTTGAGAAGTATATTTTCGATAACTACTGTGAGTTTATTATGGATAACAAATTTTTATCGTATGCTTGGTATATGGAATGATGAAATCATAATATCGATATAATGATCATATTATGATTTTACAAGGCAATTACTTCTTTTTGTTGCTCTTGTTCTTTCTGGTGGCTCTGCGAGTCTTTCTCTTCACGAAACCAAACTTGCCCTTCTTGGCGAAGTATCCGTGCTTCTCCAAACGCTTCTCCTTCTTGGCGGTCAGATGCTTCTTCTTGGACACAATGCGTCCGTGACTTAGTACTAAATCCTTCTTGGTAAGACCACCAGAAGTAGCATACGCAGAAGGTTTGTGGGCAGGCGTTCCGAACACTTGACGACGGGAACCAGTCTTGCTCATGTAAGTTTTTCCATCAGGACCCTTGAACATCTCGTGGGAACCTCCAGACATTTCCATCTCATCGACAGACATTTCCATCTCGTTACGTAAATCCATCTCAGACATATTAATATTATATATTGAGATTATATTTTATTCTAAAGCGTTTTATGAAGACGATGATTCTTGGTTTGCCTTTGGTTTCACTGTACGCACCATTTGTGAATACCGTAATGCAGCGGGTAACGTTGGGTCATTTCCACCAGTTTTTAACTGATTGTATTTAATATTTTGTTGACACTTTTTATCTTGACAAAACTTCACGATATCAAACATTCGCATTTTATTTTATTTTTCTATAATATACCCCCCTATGAAAAATTGATTGTAAATAATCTAAACAATAGATTCGTATAGTACTACATACATATCGTAAAATATGTCTAAACCCTCTTCTGACGCGCAACTCGCTAAACAATATCAGCGCAAGACTGATAGACAGCACATTCTTGACAATCCCGATACATATATCGGCGCGGTTGAAAATGTAGACTCGCAAATGTGGGTCTACGATGACGCTACTAACAAGATTGTTCTGCGTGAGATTGAGTATGTCCCGGGACTGTATAAATTGTTTGATGAAGGTATTGTCAATTGCCGTGACCACGTTGTCCGCATGATCCAACTCAACTCTATCCATAAACATTTTGTATCTTTCATTGAAACCAACATCGAAGAAGATGGCTCCATTACCCTCTCCAATGACGGCAACGGCATTGATATCGCGAAGCATCCCGAATACGACCTATGGATTCCGGAGATGATTTTCGGTCATCTACGCACCTCTACCAATTACGATAAAACCGAAAAGCGCATTGTTGGCGGTAAAAATGGTTTTGGATTCAAGTTGGTCCTCATTTGGTCTTTGTATGGTCGCGTGGAGACGGTTGACCATGTAAGAGGATTGAAATATGTCCAAGAGTTCCATGACAATTTGGATAAGATTGACCCTCCCAAGATTACCAAAGTTCCGGTGAATTCCAAGTCGTATACTAAGGTAACCTTCAAACCGGACTACAAGCGACTCGGGGTGAATGGTCTCACATCTGATATGATGGCCCTTCTTAAGAAACGTGTCTATGACATTGGAGCCGTTACCGACCATTCTATCAAAAAAATCAAGGTGCTATACAACAACACCCAAATTCCCGTCAAAAATTTCCAACAGTACATCGATCTATATCTCGGCGATAGAGGTACCACTAAACGTGTCTATGAGAAAAACGACGACAATGAGCGTTGGGAATATGCAGTCTCACTCTCTCCGACTCATGAATTCTTACACGTGTCTTTTGTAAATGGTATCTGTACATTCAAGGGCGGAAAACACGTTGATTATATTACCGGACAGATTGTTCGTAAGTTGTGTGATTATATCGAAAAAAAGAAAAAAATTAAAGTGAATGCGTCATCCATCAAAGAACAGCTTATCTTGTTCTTGCGCTGTGACATTGAAAACCCATCATTTGATAGTCAGACAAAGGATTATATGAATACACCATCTTCCAAATTTGGTTCCACATGTAATATTAGCGACAATTTCATTGAGAAGATTGCGAAGATGGGCGTTATGGAGACGGCATGTTCCCTAACGGAAGCCAAGGAAAACAAATTGGCGAAAAAGACCGACGGTTCAAAGACAAAGTCTGTAAGGGGCATTGCGAATTTCATTGATGCAAACAATAGTGGCACAGTGAATTCCAAAGATTGTATCCTGATATTGTGCGAGGGGTTAAGTGCTATGTCTGGTATCGTATCCGGACTTTCCAGTGAAGATAGAAATGTCATTGGTATTTACCCATTGAAGGGTAAGTTGTTAAATGTTCGCGGTGAACAACTCAAGAGAATCGCCGAAAACAAAGAGATTAATGATATCAAAAAAATTATGGGACTGGAAACCGGAAAAGAATACGAAACCATCGAAGACGTTCATAAATGTCTTCGGTACGGTAAAATTATGTATATGACCGACCAGGATTTGGATGGCTCACATATTAAGGGTCTATGTATCAATATGTTCCATAGTGAATGGGCATCTCTCGTAAAAATTCCGGGATTCATTTCGTTTATGAATACACCCATCTTGCGAGCAAAGAAGGGTTCACAAGTGAAACTGTTCTACAATGACGGCGAATATAATGAATGGAAGAATTCGTTCGGTCCACAAGGACCTAGTGGATGGAATGTAAAATATTTTAAGGGTCTTGGCACATCGACTGCTACCGAATTCAAGGATTACTTTGCTAACAAGAAAATTGTAGATTTTGTACATACTGGACAAAACAGCGATAATATCATCGATAAAATTTTCAATAAAAAGCGAGCGGATGACCGTAAGGTGTGGTTGGAAAATTACGACAAGGACTCATATTTGGATACTAACCATCCAACCGTTCAATATGAAGACTTTATTAATAAGGAGATGATCCACTTCAGTACGTATGATTGTGCTCGTTCTATTCCAAATATGGTAGACGGTTTGAAAATATCACTCCGTAAAATCTTGTATTCTGCTTTCAAGCGTCGGTTGACAAGTGAAATCAAAGTTGCTCAATTCTCAGGATACGTTTCTGAACATAGCGCATACCATCACGGTGAAGCGAGTTTGAATGGCGCAATCGTCAATATGGCGCAAAACTTTGTGGGTTCAAACAATATCAATCTACTTGAACCCAACGGTCAATTCGGTACGCGTCTTCACGGTGGAGATGACAGTGCGTCGGAGAGATATATCTTTACTATGTTGAATCCTCTTACGCGCTCTCTCTTCCCAGACGCAGACGACCCTGTGTTGAACTATTTGAATGATGATGGTACCATTGTTGAACCCGAATATTATGTTCCCATTATTCCATTTGCGTTGATGAATGGTATCTCGGGCATTGGAACCGGTTTCTCGTGTTCTATTCCATCTTATCAACCAACACAGATTATCGAATACCTACAAAATAAGTTGAAGGGGAGCAATGTAAAAGAATCTGAGTTCGTTCCTTATTACGAGGGGTTCAAAGGAACCATTACCAAAATGGCAGACCAAAAGTATTTGGTCAAAGGTAAGTATGAGAAAATTGGCGATGACAAAATTCATATTACCGAGTTGCCTGTTGGCAGTTGGACTATGCCTTATACTAGTTTCCTGGAAGGACTGATGGATGGTGTAGTAGACAAAAACGGAAAGCGTAGCGCTTCGCAAATTCGAGATTTCACATCCATCTCTACGGAGGTAAATGTTAATTTCACCATTACTTTCCCAAGAGGAAAATTGCGTGACCTGGAATCTACCGAAGATGCGAATGGAATCAATGGTGTAGAAAAGTTGCTGAAGTTGACTAGCACAATCAGCACTACCAATATGCATATGTTCAATAGCGAATGCAAACTTCATAAATACGATAATGTCGAAGAAATCATTGACGATTTCTACAAAGTTCGTATCCAACTCTATCAAAAGAGAAAAGCATATTTGGTACAAGAAATGGAAAATAAACTGGTCAAATTGTCTAATCGTGCGAAATACATTCAAGAGACTTTGGCGGGCACAATTGACCTTCGTCGTAAGAAGGGTGATGTAGTAACAAAATTGTTGCTAGACAAACAATATGCTACCATCGATGGCGATTATAAATATCTGATCAAGATGCCTATGGATTCTGTAACGGAGGAAAATGTGGAGCAAATTATGAAAGAAAAGGCAGACACTGAACGCGCACTCGATGTATTGAAGAAGACTACTGTGGAGAAGATGTGGTCGAAAGAACTGACTCATCTAAACAGTGAATATACAAAATACAAGACCAAGCGCGAGAAACTTCAATTGGGCGAACAAAAGACTTCTAAGGTTACCAAAGTTACCAAGACTACCAAAGTAGTCAAAGGTGGGTCTAAGAAACCTGTATCCAAAAAATAAAAATAAAAATAAAAATAAAAATAATAAAATATAATATTGTAATCGTTATAAATTTTCATATATTTTTATTGAAATATACGAAAATATTCAAGTGCATTTACTTCTTCTTTTTGTCTTTTTCGGTCTCCTTCTTACATTTCTTGACGCACTCCTTATCCACTTTCTTAGCATTCTCCTTCTTATACACCTTGGCACCATCTTTTAAAGCATCTTTGAACTTGTAGTCCTTGTTTTGCAGCTTCTTCTCATGGTAAAATTTGGTCACGAAATCGGTCCACGCACTCATAATATATATTATGACCACACAAAATATATACTGCCAAATAACTTATCTCATTATGTATAGACGTATGAATGTTCCTAACCCTAATATAAAGAGCGCTCCCTGGACACCGAATGCCGCCTGACTTATAGACAAATACATTTTTTCTTTTTCAGATTCTTCACTTTGTTCTAAATGTTGCTTTATGTCATCATATAAAATGTAGTTTATAGTGAAGGATAAGAACAAAATTATTAAACTAATCATGATCAATATGGCATCATATAAAGGCGTATTTCCTCTGTGAAAACGAGAATACCCTAACACCGCTAATGCGATGGATGTATATAATCCGACATTGCGAAATGCGCTATGAAAATACATGTCAAATTTGTTGTATGGTTCATTCGATTTACTTCGCTGTTCGATTTCTTGCATTGTGTATATCATCTATATACACAATAAATTCTGATTGCTTATCATATGTATCTTCACCGCGCGTCACGTTGGTTTATTTTCTTGTCTTTGAATTTGTAACACTCTTCTAACAATTTCTTCACTTGTTCGCAATGATACTCATTTAAAGTACTTATCTGTTTGCAATCTGTTTGCAATAGGTCTTTGTAATCTAGACAAATATTCGTATATTTTGAATTGTCCATAATATGATTACTCATAAGCAGTTGTTTAAATAATTTATATGTATGTTTTATTTTTATCGTGCGGATTACACAAAGTATGAAAGTGTGTGTTTTGAGATTCCAACTCTCTGTAGGATTTTGCACTTTTGGACATTTTTAAAATGTCCAATTTTCATTTTTCCAAAATAGTTTCCGAAAACGATGTTTTTTAAAAACACGTTCAAAGCATAATGCTGTAATTTCAATTTTTGGAAAAAAATATTGACTGCATACTTTTTTTTATTGTTTTGTCAAAAATCGATTTAGGAGATTTTTTTGTTAGGATATTATACCTAACAATCCTAATGAAAAATCTCCAAAAAATCTCCAAAAAATTTTATTGCGACTGTTGTGAGTATACATGCAGTAAACAAAGTGAATATACAAAACACGTATCTACTGCAAAACACAAAATCCTAACAAATCCTAACAAAAAATCTCCAAAAAATATCCAATGCATGTGTGGTAAGATATATAAACATCGTTCGAGCCTATCCGCACATAAGCGAGTGTGTACAGAATATTCAAGTATGTCTAATACGACTGAGAATATGATTCAAAATACAAGTGAAAATAGCCCAATTTCAGAAAAACATGACTTCGTAGATTTGATTATTCAAAACCAAGAATTCAAAGAATTAATGATTGAACAGACCAAACATATTCAAAATATACAACAAAAAAACCAGGATCTACAAGAAAAATTATTAGAGGCAGTAAAAGAAGGGAAAACGATAAATAATACAATCAATAACAATCAAAAGTTCAACCTGAACGTATTTTTAAATGAACAATGTAAAGATGCGATAAATATGTCGGAATTCATCGAAACTATGGAATTAGACTTAGAAGACCTTACAGAAACCAGCCGATTAGGATATGTTGGTGGAATTTCACGTATTTTGATAAATAAACTTCTAGAATTAGACATATATAAACGACCTCTTCATTGTACAGATATGAAACGAGAAACGTTATACATACGAGAAAATGATGAATGGTCAAAAGAAGAAAAATCCAAAGACCGTATTGGTGAATTAGTGAACCGAGTCGCCAATAAGAACTGTAAAAATATTCGCCAATGGACCGATGAACATCCTGAATACCAAGTATTCGATTCTCCTGAAAATATGGAATATGTAAGACTTACACAAGCGATGTTGGGTGGATTGGGTTACCAAGAATGCAAACAATTCAAAGAGAAAATTATTAAAAGTGTCATTAAAGAAGTCATGGTGAACAAGATCTAAAATATGTGTTTTTTTCGTTTTCAACTCTCTGTAGGATTTTGCACTTTTGGACATTTTTAAAATGTCCAATTTTCATTTTTCCAAAATAGTTTCCGAAAACGAAGTTTTTTAAAAACACGTTTACACCATAATGCTGTAATCTGAAAAATATAAAAAAATATTTGACTGCATATATATTTTTTTATAATTTGTGAAAAACCAATTTAGGCATTTTTTATGTTAACATATATTAGCAATTTGTTAACAAAAAAAATGCCTAAAAATGCCGAAATTTATAGTTGTAAAAAATGTAACTTTGAATGCAGTAAAAAGAGTAACTATAATAAACATTTAACTACTGCAAAACATCAAACGTTAACATTTGTTAACACAAAAAATGCCGACAATACCGAATATTTAATATGCGATAATTGCAGAAAGCAATACAAATCTCGTGTGGGTTTATGGAAACATAAACAAAAATGCAGTGACACAAATGAAGTAGTGTTCAAATCAGACAATGTATCTAAACCTGGACAAGATATGAACGTTTTGGTTGATTTATTGAAACAAAATCGAGAATTCAAAGAATTATTGACTGAACAGCAACAAGAAATACAGGGATTGCACCGACATTTGATAGATGCAGTAAAACATACTGGAAATACTATACAAAATCAAACGAATATTAATAATCAACATTTTAATATAAATTTCTTTTTACATGAACAGTGTAAAGATGCGATTAATATGTCGGAATTCCTTGAAAATCTGGAATTGGATATAGAAGATTTGACTGAAACTGGTCGTTTGGGTTATGTGGGGGGTATTTCACGTATTTTGGTAAACAAATTACGAGAACTGGATACATACAAACGTCCTTTACATTGCACCGATATGAAACGCGAAACCTTGTATATAAAAGATAATGATGAATGGTCAAAGGAAAACGACTCAAAAGAAGCACTAAAAGGACTGGTGTATAAAGTATCCAACAAAAATTGTAGAAATATCAAAAAATGGACGGATGAACATTCGGAATACAATGTATTTGATTCTCCACAAAATCTAGAGTTTTTAAAATTATCAAACGCCGCATTAGGTGGTTTTGGCGAACAAGAGTCGAAACTGTTCAGTGATAAAATTATACGCAATGTTATTAAAGAAGTCATGGTAAATAAGCATATTTGAAAATTACTAGGTGTCCATCGATTGAACTAATTGAAGTTTCCTCATTGTATTTTCAAATTGGGTTTCCTTTTCTAGATTCGCAAATAAATAGTCAGTAGAGGGAACTTGTTCGTTGGCTCGTAATTGTTTATAAACTCGATTAATATTATTTGTTACATTTGAAACGATCGTTTTATTTGTAACTAGTTCCACATTATTTGGCACATGGTCGGTTAATAAAGATATCGCGAAGTATAATAAAAAACGGCGTCTTTTACATGATGCTGTAGTATATTTTATACAAAATAACTGGAATAACGACTGAAGCAATTGTGAAATGTAAGTGGAATTTTTCTTTTCACAATAAGAAAATAAGATGTCCCATAATATCCATATACAATCCGTTCGATATTTGCTTTCTACTTTTACGAATTCGCGGGGTTCACAACAACATTGCTGTTTCTTTTTTCTACATATGAGGTCAAAATCCAGTATCCATTCTACCCAATAACACGCATTCCTCATATTTAATCGGTCGCTAGATATATTGTATGCAAACTCGTTAAGAGCAATATATAATTCATTTGGGTCTTCTTTCATAAATGAATCTGATGCGTATTTCACACTGGGAGCCAGAAGACGTTCTGTCATTTGTGTAATATCATATTCTTCTTGTCGATTGATTTTGATTGCTTCAAAACTATTCTTTTTTGATGAAATAACGAGGACACTAATAATTTCAGCAAATAGTTTGCGAATAATGGGATGATTTCGCAATTGTAATTCGTTCAACATTTCGCCTTGGTTTAATATGCTACGGAACACATCGTAACGCTTTTCCAAATAGACCACGATTTTAGGATTTCCAATGTGTATGTATTTTCCAACAAAAAATAAGATTGCCTCCCACACATCCATAAAATGACCAGCACAAATTAGTTCTGCACACCAATAACAAGCAGGTTCTATCTTATTACTCAACATTGCACGTACAAGTTCATTGCGAACTAATAATTTTTTATATTCTGAAAATGTAACGCCTCTAAACTCTTTGGGTAATCGCATATCATTGATTTCACTATTGTCTGAAACACTCGGCATATCATCGTCCATAATAAAAAGAGGTCAATTATAAACACACTATAAAAAAATAATACGTTTTATTCGTATTATGTGAATAATTGTTTCATTTGTGATATTTTACTTATTGTGTAATAATGCGGGGAGCTACATTGATTGTTTGGAGTTCTTGGGCCATCAGTTTATATGCATATGGAATTTCCACTTTGGAGAAGTGTGTATGATTGTTACACATCTTACACAGATGAATTGTGGTATCGGCATTTTCATACATCGCGTTTGCATTACCGTCATTGTACGATGCGGTCATACCGCATTTTTTACAAACAAACACTGAATACTTGTCTGATACATCAAACATCCTTTCACGACAGAATTTGGATATTCCGTGAGCAATCATCACATCACGTTCCATCTCACCAATTCTGAAACCACCATCTCTACTTCTACCTTCTGCAGGTTGTCTGGTCAAATTTACCATTGGACCAATCGACCGACTATGTTGTTTGTCTGCAACCATATGCTTCAACCTTTGGTAAAATACCGGACCGATGAAGATGCTCGTCTCTAATTGTTCACCAGTCAATCCGTTATACAAGATTTCATTGCCATAACTTTCATATCCGAGTTTTTGTAGTTCGGCCGCAATGGTTTTCACATCTAAATTTCCAAAACTGGTTCCGTCTCCAAACATACCCACTTCCAGCAATACCTTTCCAAGTAGGGTTTCTTTGAGTTGTCCAATCGTCATTCGAGAAGGGATCGCATGAGGGTTGATAATAATATCTGGTCGGTGTCCGTCTTTAGTGAAAGGCATATCGGCTTCAGGTATAATATTTCCAACAGTACCTTTTTGTCCATGTCTAGAACTGAATTTATCACCATAAGTAGGTTTTCTCGTAGCACGAATACGTACTTTTGCGAAATTATATCCATCACCATTACGACTGGTGTAGTTCTTATCAATGTAGGATTCTTCATTTGTTCTGAATGTTTTGCTCTGGTCTTCATATTTGATTACTTTGGTCAAATCGTTTTTGTTTTCTTTGATAGGAACAGTTTTCGCAATAATAATATCGCGATTTTCGACCAATTCATTTTCATTGATGAACCCTTGGTTGTTCAACTTATCGTAGTTCCCATACTTGATGCTACGGGTCTTACTCGGGTCAGGCTTACAACGAATAATTTCGTCACGGATGATGTTTTTGTCTTCGTCTTTCTCTGTATGATAAATAGTGGCCATAAATAATCCTCTATCAATGGATGCTTGGTTAATCAATACACTATCTTCTTGATTGTAACCAGTATGGGTCATAATCGCAACGTGAATTTGCGTACCCGATGGGATGTTGTTCAAATGAAGCATATTCATTAAACGAGTATCAACTAATGGGCGAGATGGATAATTCAACACGTACGCGGTCTTGTCCATACGATTATCGTAATTCGTTGCATACACACCCATTGCTTGTTTACCCATCGCACATTGATATGTATTTCTGGGTGCTTGATTATGATCGGGGAATGGGATACACGACGCAAGTACGCCAAATATAGTACTTGGGTGAATTTCACAATGCGTATACTTGAAATACCCTTCGTGTTGGGTTTTCTTCAAGAACTGGTCTTTACATTTCATTGCAATCATACTGTAACCTTGTTCCTCTGGGTCAATATACTCTATTACCGACTCGTCCAATGTACAACTTGTAATCAAATCATTCCATACCAATTCTTTATTAGCCAACTTATCAATAATCTCCTTCGTAATGATTGCCTTGTTGTCTCTCACTTTCAGAACCGGTCTGGTTAGACGCCCACCATCATTACATATACGTATCTCAAGTCGCTTGTAATTAAATATGATAGACGTATAAATATTGATAATGCCCTTGTACTTTTTATCCTTCATATCATTATATAGCGTCAACGGGTCTTCTGTAATACCAATCCAAGCACCATTAATAAAGACTTTTACTGCGTGTTGTATATCAGATAACGTATCGAACGCCTCATCTTCAAATGCGATTAAATGTTTTTTAATATATTCGTACAATGAACTACTATTTGTAGGTATTGTGAGGTGTCCCATATAACTAATGTTTTTCACTATACCGATGGATTGACCTTCTGGAGTCTCTGCCGGACATAGAAATCCCCACGTTGTATTATGGAGTTTTCTTGGTGCAATCAATTCACCACTTTTTTCCAGAGGAGTATTAATACGACGGGAATGACTTAAACTAGATACATATGTCAATCTATTTAACACTTGGGCAACACCTACCTTGGAACTATTTGATTGTTTAATACTGAAATCACCAGTTGATAATGCTCGGTTTATACCGTTTTCAATAGTAGTCGATTTCATGATTTTGTAAATATTTGTGGAATTAATAATGTTTTCATAATCTTCAGATGACTTCCAAGAACCGTTGTTTATTTCGCGTACAATATGTTTTTGCATTTCCTTGACTAATTTATTGAAATAATTTCGGAATAAGTTATTCAATAGTGAACCAGTTAATTCAATGCGTTTATTGACATAAGAATCTCTATCATCAGTCGGGAGTAATCCTTGTGATGTCCGGATAAGTTTGTTAGCCATATATCCGAGTAAATAGAGTTTTTGCTTAAGCGTTTTGCAATGTGGAAATAGGTCATTATTCAATACATCCAGAGTAAATTCGTATTTTTTCTTAATACCTATATCTTTGTCTATATTCATAGGTGTATATGCAACATAACTATTGATATGTGAGATTGAGTCTTCTTTGGACATGTAGTTTTTGGCATCAATGACTGATGCTTGTAAGAATTGTAATATATTTTTATTTTCGGAATTGTTAATATCTAATGCTATGTATTTACAAATATCTTTGTCGCTTAATACGCCGAGTGCTCTGAAAACTACGCATAACTCGATCGGTTGTCTAACGCGAGGAATATTGACATAAATTCCATGACCAAACCCATTGTTTTTACTTGCGATCATCATTTCGATTTGTTTGGGAGAAATACATTTATTATCAGGAACCGATTTGATTTCTGCGTACCAACTCCATTTTGTGGTATTTTTTCCATCGAAACAATATATACGATTTTCTGCGGCTCTTTCTTGTCCGAGTACAGTCTTTTCTGAACCTTTGATAATGAAGTATCCACCACCGTCCATATGACATTCGCCGGTTAATCTAGGGTCGATATGAGGATTCTGTGTAAGTGTACAAATAGAAGATTTCAACATGATCGGCATCTTTCCAATGTTAATTTTTGGGATTTTTTTCTCGATTATTTTTTCGGTTTCCATATTTTCATTATTACGAACAATATACTTTATATTAATATCAATCGTCATTGTCGACGCATAAGTGAAGTTGCGCAATTTGGCTTCTTGTGGCAACATCGTTTTTGTGGCACCATTATTTTCGTGAATTTGGGGTGGATACAATTTGAAATTCTCGAATGACACTTCTACATCAAGTAGATAACAATCCTTCTCTGGAATATAGTCATTTTCTGAATGTATTTTTACAGGATTGAACATTTGAATTGTGCGCTGTATCTGATAATTGATAAAGTGGTTGTACGACTCTATCTGATGACGCACTAAGCATTCCAAATGCTTTCCTGCAAAATACGATTCAATGATATTGAAGGGTTCTTCTATATAATCTCCGACATGAGATAATATACGGTTTTCTACGTCGTCTTCTATATCAAACTTGGTAGAACTGATCTTATCATAATCTATCAATGATTCCTTATTTAATGTTGGTTGAGTGAATGAACTATTGTCTGAGGTAGATTGGTTGTATTGAACATTTGTTGAGTAACTTCCACTTTGTGCGGACTCCATCTTGTATTCCATGATTATTACATATAAATATTTTCGTTCTTTTATAATCAATTTTTCAGAATGAGGTTAAAAAAATCATTATAATCATATGTAAAATGAATACGTATTTTGTAGATTATTTGGATAATTTTCATGATACAGATGAAACTGATAAAAATATAACAGACTATTATTTATTGAATAACTACATATTGACAAACTATTATTATAATAATTTTTATCAGGACCATTTTCAGAATATGCAATCTAATACGAAAAATGAGGTGTCTTCTCCGAGTAACTTGTACTATGATTGTTACTCACAATCAAATTGGAATATCGATATCAATTCCCAAGATAACCAAAGTAATTATGATATTTGGAAAACAAATAACGAATTCAAGTTTGACTTTTCGAACAATGAATTACAAGTGGTAATTCCTCCACTGAAACCACCTGTTAATAAGAGAAAAGTTATGATTGATGCAAATATTAATAGTATTAGTGATTTATTGAATATTATTGATAGCAATAAGATAGATGAACAATGCGAATATAATATTGATTTACAATCTCTGCATAATATCCGCGACGAGTTGCATAAATTGAATAATATGATTGGAATGGTAGACCTGAAGAAAACGATATTGTACCAGTTATTGTATTTTATACAAAAATTACACGAGGGTAAGACTACCTCAGATTTCAAACATACTGTTATTTATGGTCCTCCTGGAACAGGCAAAACGGAAATAGCAGAAATTATTGGTACTTTATATTCCAAACTTGGTATATTGAAAAACAATGTTTTCAAAAAGGTCACCCGGTCTGACCTGGTCGCAGGATATTTAGGCCAGACCGCAATCAAAACAGCGAGTGTCATAGAAGAAAGTTTAGGTGGGGTGTTGTTTATCGATGAAGCATATTCGTTGGCGTCCGATTCAACAGATAATAACGATAGTTATTCGAAAGAGTGTCTTGATACATTGTGCGAAGCATTGAGTAATCATAAACAAAACTTAATGGTCATTATTGCAGGATATGAAGAAGAATTAAATAACACATTTTTTAGAGTAAATAAAGGGCTCGATTCTCGTTTTATATGGAGGTTTTATACCAATTCTTATACACATGACGAGTTAAATTTAATCTTCAATAAAAAGGTGATAGAACAAGAATGGAATATACATATTGAAAAAGATGTATTGGATGATTGGTTTGAAAAACAACTAGAACATTACCCTCATTTTGGTCGTGATATGGAATTGTTATTGATGTATACTAAAATCGCACACAGTCGTAGAATATATGGAAAACCTGAAAATGAGATTCGTAATCTTACCATAGATGATTTGAACGAAGGTCAAGAATTATTTTTATCGAATAAGAAAAAACAAAAAAATAAGGTAAATCCAGCGTCATTGTATGCTATGTATGTCTAAAGTCGTTATTTAGAAATATATATGGCGTAAGAATATACAAAGACATTATACTTTTACAGTATAGAGATAAACATGGAAGAAAAAAAAATATTGAGCATCAATCCGTCTGATTTTTCTTTTTCAAACAATAAGACAAAGAAGAAAAAGGCTGAAAAAAAACCCGAAGGAAATATTCGCGTGCGAAATACAAACCCTAAACAACATAGCAATACATTGAGAAAGAAATCTTTATTAAACCTTATACGCCAACATCAGCAGAAGCAATATGATATTGAAACGAAATTAACCAAACCCTCGTCTACACATGAACAGCAAATAACATCGTTCAATAAAGAATTCGAAGAGGCTAAAAATTATTTAAACACTGTTGCTGAAAAACGTAATTCGAGTGTTCCCTCTCATAATGCTACTATGAAACACTATTCGTCCCCAGGACCAACGACCATCCCATTTGAATCAGATAGTGTTTCATAGTAGCATTATGAGAG